>ENA-OREN01001488-OREN01001488.1-marine-metagenome-genome-assembly--contig:-NODE-1488-length-27273-cov-4.558281_pt1 | contig 27273 bp, 23 predicted proteins | sample MGYA00248624_ERZ508555 | MGnify/ENA primary metagenome ERZ508555 (study PRJEB26222, sample SAMN06267773) | marine metagenome | isolation source: Saanich Inlet, British Columbia, Canada | place...
ATAAGAATAAATTTAATTCAGAAAAAAGCTACAAAAAGGCAAAAAGTGTTTTAGGTGATCGCAAAAGGACTTTTATTTCACATATTGCTGAATACCGTCTTGAATCAAAAATAGAAGGAATACCATATATAAAAGAATATTTCTTACATAACGCTTACGAAAAAGATTTTAATTCAACAGAAGCATATTCATTAAGTAGTAATGCACTTACAGACCTGAAAAAGAATATTCTGAAGCAAATTACAGCAAAGGAGAAAAGTGCACCATATACCCATATTTTTTTATACTGTATGGGTTGGAATACGGACCAACAGGAATCTTTTAGAAATTACAATAGCCTTTTTAGCCTTTTAATAGAGAATTATGAAGGGACTAAACCCTTCAGGCCTCTATTTGTAGGTATTTCGTGGCCGTCACTGTGGAAGTGGAAGGTTTTTAAATATGTGGGAATACTCACTAGTTACTTTCCAAAAGCGGATGATGCTGATGAAATGGGACTGATATGGGGTAATAGAATACTACGTGATATTTTGATACCGATTAAGAATGAGAAAGGAATTCCTTTAATTCTTATTGGACACAGTCTTGGTGCAAGGGTACTTACAAGAGCGTTATTCAGCTCACCGGCAGTACCCACTGATCTTGAATCAGAACCTGCAAGAAAAGATGTTGATCTCTTCATTGGATTAGAAGGTGCTTTCAGCGTTAGAAGGTTTATTCACAACAAAGGTTGGGAGGGTTATCCGTATGAGAATTTTGATGATTACGCTAAAAAATTTGTTTTTACCTGGAGTGAACACGATGGTGCAAACCCTAAAGCAGGAATTTATGGAGCCAAGTATATTGGAGGAAAGGCTGTATATAAATATTCAAAGAAATTTGATATTTTTGAACACTTTACCATTAAAACAGATGGTACTGACAATAATTATAACATGATTTATTCTGGAGTGCAGGATGAAGTAAAGTGGAAGCAGGGATTAGAGAACTCGTCAAAGATTTCAATCATAGATGCTTCTGAGCTGATTTATTATCTTCCATACTTTAAAGGAGGCAATGCTCACAATGATATTTATACTCCGGGAATCGCAAATTTCATTTGGGATTGTATTGATAACCTGTAAGCCGATGTTATATGCAGAGCGTGATTCTCTGTTGGGTCACTGTTTTTGATACTTGTCCAATCATTCTAATCATTTCTGAGACAATATTACCTTGCGCATACGTCTTGTTATGATTCTCTGAATATTGTTTTTCAATATTTTTCTTTTCCTGATTGAACAGTATCATTCGGTGTAATTTGTTCTTATTATAGCGACAGTATAAATCTTCGAGTGAACCATTCCTCTTCGCATCCCATATTGATTTTGAAGTTTCGCTGTACTCTTTGTAATACTCCGGATATTTTTTACTAATACAAGATGAGAGATCCTTTTCTTCCATTATAAGTTTGTACGCAAGTACACGTGCTCTATTCTCTGGGGGGAGGCAGGCAGGGAGCAGGGTGTAGGCTACAATCTCTCTGGACTGTGAAGGCTTGTCAATTTCCGATTCCTTGAAGACACCTGATCGAGTCCAGATTGTACACAAAACGATTACAAGGTGTTCATGGGGATCTTTATCCGGAAACATGGATACACTCAACTTGTAGAGGTTTTCACATGCTTGAACACAGCCTTCAATTCTCTTGTCACTACTTTTGCTCATGCCAGGTATTATTTTACTAAAGAATCCCATTGCGTCCTCCTTGTTTGAATTGTTTGAAGCTATTAATACTGACAGTACTAATAGCATGCTACATGCCAAACGCGTATACGTGTATTAGAGTTTTATAAAGTTGTAGATAAGTGATAGCAGGGTAGTATGATATGAGTTTCTGTAATAAGCGGTTAGGAATTGAACTAAGAATTAATGTGAGTAACTCTAGGTGTTATTCCCCAGTTGTTACCCATAAATTGAAGTGTAGTTAAGAAGCATCACTGTCACGAATAATATAAAGTGAAAAGTTTATAATTTGCTTTCATCCGTATCTGATTGCTTGGGTTTAAGAGTAGATAATTTATCTTTTGTACGTTTTCTCTTCTTCCTCTTCTGACTCTTGATTTTATCAATACGCTTTTTGTCCTCTTTGATATACCCTTTCTGTTTAAGCTCAATCTGATCCAAAAGCGTGCGTCTCGCAAAAAAACGGTTGAGAGCCTGTGAGCGCTCTTTTTGATATTTGACCGTAGTGTCCGTAGGTATATGACGGAGGAACACACAGGTTGATGATTTGTTTACTTTCTGACCTCCGGGGCCGGAGGAACGAATAAATCTTTCTTCAAGATCATCTTCTTTGACATTCAGTTCACGCATTCGATCAAGAAGCTCTTTCTCTTTTTTTTCTGAAACCTTAAATATAGACATAATCTATTTTGCTATAGTTTGTTGTCCTCTTGAGTATATCATAGCACAGCATAGCAGCAACTATATTTGAAATGTCTAAAGTTAATTTATAGAACAAAATAGACTTCAAAATTATTAAAATTATCATATAATCTAATTAACGATGACTTTGTGATATGGAGATATAAGGATGAGTAGAATATTTATGATGATAGTAGTTTTGCTTCTTGTTCTATCTACCGGCTGTATTTACACAAATAAAGTGACTGATGATATACCACCAAACTTCCGAGATGGTGTAAAAGCATTCGTGGCCAACCGCACAGGCGGTAAGCTTAGTGAGAAAGATAGATCTATCATGGCCATGGCTGCCATGGATTTAGAGAAAGCCATGCCTGAGCCCGGATTGAAAGTTGGAATGAGTGCCCCTGATTTTCAATTATCGAACGCCTTTGGAGAAAAAGTCAAACTCTCTAAACGTTTAGTCGATGGGCCAGTAGTTTTGGCATTCTATAGAGGTGCCTGGTGCCCATTCTGTAATATTGAATTGAATGCTCTTCAAAATAGTCTGCCATATTTTAAAAAATATAATGCTTCTCTGATTGCTGTTACACCTCAGAAACCTGATAAGTCAAAGGAACAGCTTGAGAAAGCGGAATATACGTTTGAGGTTCTAAGTGATCTTGATGACAGCGTAATGAAGTCCTATAATTTATATTTTGAAGTTCCACAAGAAGTGCACGAGTTGTATAAGAACAGATTCAATTTTGATATTACTGATTATAATGGTAAAGACCGTTTCGGTCTGCCGGTACCGGGAACCTTTGTTATCGATCAGAATGGGATAATACAAGCAGTTTATGCTGAAACTGATTACAAAAAGCGTATGGAGCCTGCAGATATTATTAGATCATTAAAGGTAATAACTAATACTAAGTATCCGGGAAAAAATAATTAAATATTCTTACACATCATTTATAACTCATTCCCATGGAGAGCCAACGTGTTCCATTGCTCCGCTACAACATTCTGATAATCTACATAAAAATGTGTATAACCATCAATTTTCCTTATGAAACCTTAAATATAAGTTAGCTGTCATTGTAATAATTTGTATAATATTATGATTATTTGATTTAAAGAACTTTTTGTATGTGGAGTATTTATGAAACGTAATTATTTTACCTGGAAAAAATTGATTATTGGTGTGCCTTCTATTTTGCTTATATTTGCCGTATATCTGTTTATAAATTTTGATGATATCTATTTTAATTATAATCCTAAGAAGGCAACATTTTCAAAACTAGAAAGTATCAGAGACGAAAAAAAGACAAAAGTAACACATTACTTAGACCAGCAGAAAGCAAAAGGTGTGCAGGCGTGTCAGAATAAAGACATAAAGAATTATTTTACAAAACTTCATCGCCTTTATAGAAATCAGAGATATAACGGTATTGAGTACGCTTTGCTGGAGGAATCAATCAGCAGGTTATTTGTAACTGAGTTGGATAAATTCTATGACATTCTTTTTATAGACAGTATGGGAGATATTTTCTTTACTGTGAAAAAAGAAGGTGACTTTCTGGGAAATATACATGATAGCCGTTTTGATGGAATTGCATTATATGAGAAAATAAGAAAGACTGAAATCAGAGAGACCGAGTTTGTTGACTATGAATATTATTCCGTTTCTGATGAGCCCGCTTCTTTTTTTATCTCTTCCGTGTTGGAAGGTGATAAAGTGCTTGGATATTTTGTTCTGCAATTGCCTATAAATGATATTAATAGTATCTTAACAGATCGGCGCAACCTGGGTAGAACAGGTGAGGTTTACTTAGTAAATAAGAGACAGTTAATGATAACACAATCGCGATTTATCGATGATAATACCATAATAACTAAAAAGATTGATACAGATGCGGTAAGGAGTGCATTACTGGAGAAAAGAGGAAACAAAATTATCGAGGATTATCGTGACAAGAGGGTTTTCAGCTCATACGAGCAATTTAATTATGAGGGGACGGAATGGATTATTATAGCAGAAATAGATGAAGATGAAGTTATTACTGAAATATATCGAGGTAGAGAAAAGGAGCTTTTTGACAAAGTAACTGATTATCTGACAGATTATTCATATCAGAAGGGTAAAAAGAAGTTATTTGCACAAGACTGGAAGCTTAATAACAGCTGTATAAAGGTTGATTTTAAGGAGTTTCAAAAAAGCAAGGACAGCCAGATGCTATATACTGAAGGAGTCGCTACGTGTACCGCTATGACTATCAGTTATCCCGGTAAATTTGGCTACTTACTTCATATTACACCGACTGATGGATCATACAAGGATATTGGATTTCTAACCAGGTTGTTCTTAAGAGACAACTATACAGATTTTGTAGACAGTGTTATGAAAAGTATAAACAGATATGACATTCTTCCGTGTGAGAAGTCACTGTTGCAGATTGGAGTTGTTGCTACGCATGATGCCAGCTTTAAAAATATAATTCACAAACTTATTGTCAATGAAGTTGAATTGTCACAAATCAAGTTGCTTCTTAAGAGGAACAGTCAAAGAGTCGACGTTGTTTTTGATTATGAGAACGATAAGGTGTGGACACAGTGGGGAGGAAGAGGCTTTAAATTAATGTATACAGATGAATATGATTATGCACCTGATTTTGGTGAAATTATTAAAAAACTGAGTAATTATAACAGAGCATAGTGTTGATATAAAAAGAGATCGGGAAAATTATGAAAGCCCACTGGCTCATCGTGCCGTTAATAATAATGCTGATTCCGCTTTTTTATTTCTCCAGAGAGCAGTTTGTACACCGAGTTGAGATTTCAGATGAGGGTCTGGATTTAAATGAAGAGGAGATGGAGATGCTGGTTCATGAAGATGAGAAGAGTTCGATTTATGCAAGCGTATCGAAATTCAGGATGCATATGAAATCTTTAGATGAATATGATGATGCGCTGGCAGAAGCGATAGAAATACAAAATTGGGATGATATAAGTAGATATGCTTTGATGTTAAAGAATACTTCGCCGTTGATTTTTACCGGTATGAGAAAAGTGGAGCTGCCAAAGGATTTCGTCTTGCTGGATACCTCTTTTCACTTTCAGTCACTTGCAGTTGTAGAGGCGTGTGAATCGAGAGAGATGGTCAAGATGAATATTGAGTATGAGAAATTGAAGAAAACCTGCGATGATTGTCACGAGAAGTATAAGAAGAAAGGGTAGTCTTACATAAAGACTGCAAGGAGAATACCGGCTGCAACTGCAGAGCCGATCACACCTGCCACGTTTGGACCCATTGCATGCATAAGAAGGAAGTTGTGAGGGTCTTCATCCAGCCCTACTTTGTTAGAAACTCTTGCTGCCATTGGCACAGCCGAAACTCCGGCAGAACCGATCAGCGGATTGATTTTTTTGGATGAGAACATATTCATGATTTTTGCCATAATCACACCTGCAGCCGTTCCAAGTGAGAAAGCAAACAGGCCGAGCACAATAATACCAAGGGTTTCAAGATTGAGAAACTTGTCAGCAGATAATTTACTTCCAACACCAAGCCCGAGAAAAATAGTTACTATATTGATGAGCGCGTTCTGAGTAGTATCACTCAAGCGCTTAACAACCAGAGACTCTCTCATAAGGTTTCCGAACATAAGGAAACCGATAAGCGGGGCCGCAGAAGGTATTAGCAGGGCGCAAAGAATGATAACAACTATAGGGAAGATTATCTTTTCCCGATGAGATACATAACGAAGTTGTGTCATCTTAATCTTACGTTCACTTTTAGTAGTCAACAGTTTCATGATAGGTGGCTGAATTATCGGAACCAGTGCCATATAAGAATATGCGGCTACAGCTATGGACCCAAGCAGTCTGGGACTCAATTTAGATGCAAGGAAGATTGATGTTGGCCCGTCAGCACCACCGATTATGGCAATAGATGAAGCATCCTTCAGAGAAAAATCAATTCCCGGAATAAACTTAGTCAGGAGTATGGCTCCGATCAGGGTTGAAAAGATGCCGAACTGAGCTGCCGCGCCGAGCAAAGTAGTACGAGGATTAGCTAGTAATGGGCCAAAGTCAGTCATGGCACCTACACCCATAAAGATTATCAGTGGGAAAATACCGGTCTTTATTCCTCCATCATATATATATCTGATTATACCTCCATCATCGTTAATAAATGCAAGAGGGATATTAGACAGCACGGCTCCCATGCCGATAGGGATTAAGAGAAGAGGTTCAAATCCCTTAGAAATGCCAAGATAAATAAGGAGTAATCCAACGCTAATCATGAACAGCTTACCGATGCCCTCGGTCCAATTAGCAGTATTGTCATAAATCAGTGCATATAACCCGGTACTCCTCATCAAATTCCTGAAAACAGTTGAAAATGATAATTTGTCTTCATCTTCTTCTGATTCTGTTGACTGAGCTAGAATGCTCTGTTTTTCTATTTTGATAATCGGCGTTCCCGCAGGTATAGAAGAAAACTTCTTATAAACGTCTTTATTTATATGGACAATTTCTCCGGATACACCGGAAGTGACCGTAATTTTATTGTGTTGTTTATCTACAATAAGAGCAATAAAATCACCTTCCCTGACTTTGTCACCTATCTTAAGCTCCGCACCATTTTTAATCGATACTTTCAATAGCGTGCAGTCTGATGGGACTTGCACTGTCACTGTGTTACGTGAAGTAGTAGAATATTCCTCTGCATTTACTGTGTATGCAAGCACAAAAAATGCAAAAAGAAAACAGCAGATTGTATGTATATGTATTTTGTTCATTGTATTGTTGTCAGCTTATTCAATCATAGCAAGCGTATCGCCATTTTTAACATTGTCACCTACCGCTACTTCTATTGCAATAATCTTGCAATCCTTCTGGGCTTTAACCGGAGATTCCATTTTCATAGCTTCAAGAACAAGGATCTCCTCTCCTGCTTTTACCGTATCTCCCGGACCAACCTCGATGCGTGTAACGGAGCCCGGCATGCTGGCTACAATAGGTTCTCCTTTAATTCCTACTACAGGTGCAGCTGGAGCAATTGTCTGAACGGCACCAGTACCCTCAGCAACAGTAACGTTAAATGCTTTGCCGTCAACGGTAACTGTATAATTTCCAGGGCTACCTGTGCCTTTAGATTTTGCCAATGCAGGAGTTTGGACTTCTGCCTCAGCTTCAGTAGTAATCTTTCTAATATTCTCTTTCATGTTTCCCTTCAAGAAACTAATACCTTTTTCACCACACGCGAATGCAATGAAAATATTTTCATCAGTTATTTCTAAATCGTTGTCTTGAAGTGTTTTAGTCGCTTGTGGAATTCCAGGTTCAAGGATATCAAGTGGATGACCGTCAAAAGGCTTTTTGCCTAACTGTTCTTCTGCAAGTTTAACAATCTCCGGATCAGGTCTGGATGGCGTACGTCCGAAATATCCAAGTACCATATTTCCATATCCATCTGTAATTTTCTTCCATTTGCCCTGAGTTACATTAGCATATGCCTGCTGGAAGTAGAATTGCGATACAGGAGTAACAGATGTGGCAAATCCACCTTTTTTGACAACTTCAGTCATCTCTCTTATAACCTGTGGATAAAGATGAAGTGTTCCGGTATCACGCATCATCATAGTGTTTGCTGTCAATGCACCGCCCGGCATAGGTGAAAGTGGTATGATTGGAGATACCTGCTTAGCCTCTATTGGTATAAAATAATCCTTCATACACTCTTCAAAAACTTTTTCTGCTTCTACAATTTTCATGATGTCAACGTCAATTGTCCACTCTTTGCCCTTAAGGGCATGCCACATGGAAATAATGTCTGGCTGACATGTACCGCCGCATACCGGACTCTTCGCAAGGTCAATACCAAGGTTATTATCTTTTGTAGCAGCTCCTTCTATTGCCGCAAGATTGCATGCCACACTTACACCTGCAGTATCATGGGTGTGGTACCATATTAATGCATCATCCCCGAGAAGCTCTCTCGCGCCCTTAAATGTTTCATACACCTTTTGAGGGTTGGCAGTACCGCTTGCATCTTTAAAACAGACCGAATCAAAAGGAAGTCCTGAGTCCAAAATACCCTGTAGACGTTGAAGGTAGAATGCTGAAGTGTGAGCCTCCTCACACTCTTCAGGTAGATCCATTAGGGTAATACATACTTGATGGTGAAGGCCAGCATCCGTTATGCACTTACCGGAATATTCGAGGTTTTGTATGTCATTGAGAGCATCAAAATTACGGATAGTAGTCATGCCATGCTTCTTAAAGAGGACAGCATGAAGGTTTATAATATCTTTTGGGGCCTGGGACAGGGCAACTACGTTTATCCCCCTGGCAAGGGTCTGTAGATCGGCATCAGGACCAGCAACCTTTCTAAAAGTGTCCATCATATTAAATGCAGATTCGTTACAGTAAAAGAAAAGAGATTGAAACCGTGCCCCACCTCCGGCTTCCATGTGCAAAATTCCCGCGTTAACAGATGCTTCGACTGCAGGCATAAAGTCCTGTGTAAGTACACGTGCACCATAAACAGACTGAAATCCATCTCTGAATGAAGTGTCCATGAATCTAACTTTTTTCACAATAACCACCCTTTCGATAAATTACATATATTTCCAATAACTGGATAATTGATTTTAAGAATATTGATATTCCGGTATAGAATGCACTTCGCTCCATTTAGGCATTTCTATAAGCATGAACGGCTGCAGAAATAACTGCTGTCTGAACACTAGTGTCTCCGGAAACTCTACTTTTTTTATTCTTCTTTTTTTTACGAGCGAGCTCTGCTTCGGCAAGGGCAGACTCTTCCCTGCTCGTATGTTCTCTGGTAAATCGTTCAAGTAATGATATCGCAATATTCAGAAGTACAAGAAATATAAAAACTATTCCCATACCAATAAACATCAGCATAATTGCATTGCCGATCATAAGTATTTCCTCATTGTGTACGAATTATGAAACGCTATCTCTCCTGAATTCAAGCTGATAATACCTCGCTTTTCACATTCAAATAGTAATGTGCCGTCATCATTCAGGTCTATTATCTTACCGGAATACGAATCTTGCTTTACATCTGTAAAAACAATTTGTTCATTTATAAACGCCAGTCTTTTCTTTATTTCCTGTCGGTTCTGCGTAAAACCAGACTGGCATAATACATTAAAACAATTAATTATAATTTCAAGAAGTTTTTTCAGCAGATCTTGACGTACAACCTTGTGGCGCAACTCGCAGCGGAGCGAAGTAGCCGGGATATCAAGGTTTGCAAGGAATTTCTCAGTGTTGTTTACATTAATGCCTATTCCCAATACTCCGCACACTCTTTCATCTGTTTCCGTAACTTCACATAGTATTCCGGATATTTTCTTTCCTTGAATCAACACATCATTTGGCCATTTTACAGATGGTTTCAAACCATAACCTTCGAGTAGCTGAGCAACTGACAAAGCTGCAATTTGCGTGATATTCTGTCTACGTTTCTGCTCCAGTGACGTTAATGGCAGCAGGATAGAAAATGTCAGATCCAGACCAGCTTGAGAATTCCATATACGGGTAAAACGCCCTCTGCCATCTGTCTGCTCGTCAGCCCAGATTACAGCATAATCCGGCAAGGATGAACAATGCTTCTTGAGAAACGCATTGGTTGACTCCATCTTTGCATATTTATAAATTGTATATACTGCTTTATCAGATTTAATAATTTCAGGTTTCTGTCCAATATTCATAATAAATGCCGTGTAAAACCTTATGTTATAGTTGTGCTTAGTTTCAATTTGTTATTTGGGGGTCGCAATCCTCTTTCGTTTACGTTCTGTTTCGTTCAACAGCTTTTTTCTCATACGAAAGGTTTTAGGGGTTATCTCAATTAACTCGTCATCTTCAATATACTCTAATGCCATTTCAAGTGTCAACTCCCTTGGAGGTGACAGCTTTATTGCTTTGTCTGCTGTTGCTGATCTCATGTTAGAAGCTTTTTTGGCTCGGCATACATTAACGGCTATGTCCTTTTGATCACAGTGTTCGCCAACGATCATACCTTCATAGACTTTGTCTCCCGGTTTTACAAACATGACCCCGCGGTCACGTAAGCCGTCAAGGGCATATGCCATCACATCGCCATTTGACATTGATGCAATGACACCCACAGGTCTGTGTGGGATGGCACCCTTAAAATATTCGTATTCATGGAAATTGTGATACATAATAGCTGTTCCCTGAGTGGAACTGAGGAGCCTCAACCTTAACCCAACCAGGCCGCGTGATGGGAGCTTGAACTCAAAATGAATTCTCCCATTGCTTTCACGCATATTCAACATTTCTCCTTTTCTGATCCCCAGTAGCGATATCACCTGGCCATCAAACTCTTTAGGGACATCTATTACCAGGAATTCGATAGGCTCTGCTTTTTTACCATTGATTTCTTTGTAAATAACCTTTGGTTTTGAGACCTGAAGCTCATAACCCTCTCTTCTCATACTTTCAATCAATACCGATAGATGTAATAAACCTCTGCCTGATACATGAAATGAATCTCTCGATTTATCATCATGTACTTTCAATGAGACATTTGCACGCAATTCTCTGTATAGCCTTTCTCTGAGATTTCGGCTTGTTACATATTTTCCATCCTGGCCGGCAAAAGGGGAGTCGTTTACTGAAAACATCATAGTCAATGTCGGCTCGTCAATGGTTATGATGGGAAGTTGCTTTGGATCACTAACATCTGCCAGAGTATCTCCAATCTCTACATTCTCTATTCCGGAAATTGCTACGATATCACCGGCAACACCCTCCTTTATACTTTTTCGTTCAAGACCGGCAAAAGAAAATATTTCTGAAACTTTTTCCTTTGATTTTTCTCCATTTCTCTTGAGCCACGCGACTTGGCCGCCGGCACGTATACTCCCATTTACAACCTTTCCAATTCCTATTCTTCCAACGTAGTCATTATAGTCCTGTGCCTGTATGAGCATCTGGAATGGTTCGTCAGGGTTAGTCGTTGGTGGGGGAATATGCTCAATAATAGCGTCCAGGAGTGGCGTTAGAACAGTGCTCTCTTCGTCTATATCACGCTTTGCGTATCCATCCCTGGCACTTGCGTAAACTACCGGAAAGTCTAATTGGTCGTCATCTGCCTCTAATTCTACAAACAGATCAAAGACTTCATCAAGGACGTCATTCGGTCTTGCTTCAGGCCTGTCAATCTTATTGATAACAACAATTGGTTTCAGGTGATAACCCAACGCCTTCTGCAACACATATCTGGTTTGTGGCATTGGGCCTTCGTATGCGTCTACCAGAAGCAGGACTCCTTCTGCCATCTTTAAAGTACGTTCAACTTCACCTCCGAAGTCCGTATGACCTGGAGTATCTATAATGTTTAGCTTGATATCTTTATATTGGATAGAGAAGTTCTTCGCAGTAATAGTTATTCCACGTTCTTTTTCCTGATCGTTAGAGTCCATTACACGCTCAGCAACTTGCTGATTTTCTCTAAAGACACCGGTCTGCTTTAACATTTGGTCTACTAACGTTGTTTTTCCATGATCCACATGGGCGATTATAGCGATATTTCTGATATTTTTAATTTCCACAATTGACTTCCGTTTCTCTGTTTTGCTTAGGCCTGGCCTTTACAACACTTGAATTAATAAAGGTAAAATTTCTAACTACAGCTTTCATGCTAAAATATATATACTATCTTTATGTATTGTCTAAAATCTAAATTCCTTGTTATAGTGACTTAAATAGAATATTACAGCAAAAAATATAGTGTATTTTGTATTTCTGAAGATGTGTAAATTCTGATAACGACTATGTAATGCTATTCTGATGGACATAACTGAAAATGTATTAGGCGGGGTGGTAGATACTTGAATTAGTCTAGAGATATAGACGTATAAAAAAGAAATGAATTACACCGCGAGAGAAAGAGTACAATTAACATTAGAAACCAAAGATTATAGAAGGCATGAATCACAGAATTGCCAGTATTTAATCTTTGAATTTAGACATAATTGATTCAGTGTAGCTTATCATATCACGTAACTTCAACTAATAAGTGCAACTATTGGTTCTGTATGATAAATGATTAAATACTTCATAAGGAGTCATGAAGTTCATCCAGTTTCTGAGTGATTTAAAGCAATATTTGCAATTTAAAAATACTGGAAATATGTTGTATTCCTTTATTTATAAGGGCTGGAGGTCTAGTTCAGGGAAGACTAAATAAGAATGATGAACTTATGTGGCTACCTTTAGATATATATAACGTTGGACGATAGCTTGCTAAATGAGTGGAATGATACAGGATATCTAGTTGGTGAAATGGGAGAGGGAGCACATCAGGTATTGTACATGTTCAAGGTCTATCTATTAGTCATTTCTTGTTAGCATAATAATGAAGAAAATTTTTGTTTAAAGGTGGGCCAGATATATTATCTTGACTATATTTGATATTCAGCATATTCAGAAAAGGAGATATTACACGATATAAGAAACCAGAGTATAATAGGTTAGGATAATCTAATATTCCTTCGTAACCTGTCCCCCAATATGAATGATTCGCAATTTCTATTAATTTGAACCCAGCCTTATCTAATAGATGTGCTATAGAACTCTCATTAAAAAAAAATTTGCATATCGGTCCGCAGGGCCTAGAATGTGATTTCAATAATCTACCTGATAAGCCAGAGCTATTGTTGCAGTGTGCAATAACAAGCAATCCGTCGGATTTTAAGATCGAAATAGCCTTAATTAGGCTTGTGAGTGGATTATAGGTGTTATGAAGGCTGGCTCTAAAATAGACGATATCAAACTTTTTATCAATATCCAGAGATTCAAAAGTATTTAAATAAACATTTGTGATGCCGTATTTGGTTTTCGCAATATCGATAGCATAGGGTGAAACATCGCATCCATATTTTCCATAGGATGATGGAAGAAAATCCAGGAACCTGCCAATTCCACAACCCACATCAAAAAACTTTCCACTAGTCTTATATTTTTCGAGGCAAGCCAATTCTCTCTTATATAATTTTTGTCTAGCATTAACAACTTTATTTGAAGTGTTATCTTTAGAAAAAAAATAATCTTTTCTGAATTGGTCCTTTAATTGAACGTTTGTTCTGTAAATTAGATTACAACGTTTGCATTGGACAAAGACACTTCCCTTTATCTTGTCATAAAAAACCGCATCGTTTTTTTTACAAATAATACATGTATTGAGTTGTTGCATGTTAGGCATTGAGTTAAATTGATCAAGGTGAATCAATTATTGTTAGTTGGTTGATATATTTTTGATAAGCTATCATTTGTTTGTTATCTCCTATGGCTTTATACAATCTTACAAATCTTTCATATCCTTCTTTAACGGTCCTGGTGAAAATCCGGTATTCTTCTGAAGTGAGAGATGCTGGATTTTCACAGGGTATGTATGAAATTACGTTAATGAACTTCAAGTATTTATCATATGAGGTCACTCCGAGTACCAGTCTTTTGTAACATTTCTGGATCATTTTCATATTTGCTTTAGCCGCGTCTTGTAATTTCCCAGTAGACTCAAGAGTTTTAATATCTTTTTCGATTGTACTGAGGTTTGAAACAGTAAGAATGTTATCGGTCTTAAGTTTGTGAATTATGACATCAGGAAATATCCGAGGAAAATCATCCGGATTTCGTTTGGAATAATTTGAGGTTCTTGTGTACACGATCCTGATTTGATTTACTTCATAATCAATTGCCATTTGCTGGAATTTAAGTAATTCTTCATCTGAATCATTATAATCAAAAAGTAAATATTGCCAAATAATAGTTGGATTGCGGGAATTTATTTTCTTCCTATATACAGCAATATTTTTTGTTAGATCCAGTACCTTTTTTAAGCTGCCGTTCTTTCTGTAACGAGCGTATACTTCTTGTGTAATTCCATCAATAGCAAGCTTAATTTTGTCCAGACCAGATGTGACAATTTCTTCATTAAACTCCGCATTTCCATTTGAACTGACAAGAATATTCCCTCCAATCTTCTTTTTTGCGTATGAGACCATTTTCCATATGTCCTTATTGAGAAGAGGTTCTCCTTGACCACAAATATTACCCATTTTCATGCTTAATCCATATTTGTTTATGCTATCTACCATTTCTGAAAATAAGGAAAAGGGTAGATAATGGACTTTTTCTTTTTTGATCTTTTCTCTTTCTCCACAACACCATTCGCAATCTAGATTACACAAATATGATGGTTCCCAGTGGAACCATTCAATTTCATTATTAATATTTTCGAGTTCTAATGGCGCATCAATATCAAGATAATCGCATTGTTCACATATTCCCGGAAATGGGACCTCTTCATTGGTCATCCTTTTTCTGATATGTTGAAATGAAGGCCCAAAATAGTATTTGGATACAAAGTCATTATTTATTCTATTTAAATCAAGAGTTGCAAGTGATACCTTGCTTCCCGGCCCACAGTAACATTCCAAATTACCGTTAGCGCGTAAATAAATACCTCTTGTCATAACGCAATTCATTTTAAGTCTCTTTTCATTTATAATGTTTGTTGCTTGCTATTCAATCAATAATATCAGTTATGTATGACTATCTGCATATGTAATGCTGATGGTTTAACTGTTTAATTATAATTTTAAATATTGTCTCTTCAATGTTTATTCCCTGTTGAAACATATTGATTATCAGTCCGTGGAAAGTGAATTGAGTTCATTACGCCATAAACGTAACTGCTGGTCAGTATATTTAGTATAATTTACATATACGTCGTAGTAGACAGTCCCAAGGTTTTCACAATAACTCTCATCATCAATGATCAAACCTCTCTGTTTGCCTAAACGATAAATCTCTGTGTTCGGGAATGGAGTCAGAATTCCAGCGTTTACATTCTGTAAACCAATTCGGTTGATAAAGTCCTTTGTTTCATGGATGCTTTGATCGTCTTCCATAGGCATTCCGATAATAAAAGAAGCATGTACTTCTAATCCAGAGTCTAAAACATTTTTAACATTTTCTTCCGCCTTTTTAACATTAATAAACTTGTGCATACTGTCTATTATACGTTGACTGCCGGATTCAAGTCCAAATGATATACCAAAACAGCCTACTTGTTTTAATGTTTTTGCCAGATGATAGTTAATTAGATTTGCCCGACCCTGAAACCTAAATTGAAAATTTTCATTAATATTTCTTAAATTATCCGCAAATGCTTCAATGCGCTTTGTATTGTTTAAGAAATTATCATCAACAAAATTAAATCTATCAATTCCGTAATTTTGCTTAATATACCTTATTTCCTCTAAAACATGTTCCAGAGGACGATAAGTAACATTTCCGCCAAAAGTGCGTTCACAATATATGCATTTCCCGAAGCATCCGCGAGAAGAGAGAATGTCCCAGCATCGGCCAGTTTCCTTTATATATTTTGTATATGAAGACATTTCAAAGAGGTTGTATTTAGGAAAAGGAAATTTTGTAAGGTCCTTAATTCGGGGACGTTCAGCTGTTAATAACGTTTGTCCATCCGCTCCTCTATAAGCGATTCCTTTTACATTTGAAACAGAGTGTCCATGCTGTATTGAATTTATGAGGTCAAGAATTGTTTCCTCTCCTTCTCCAATGACAACATAATCTACAGCCGAATTCTTAATGAGTAATTCGGGTATAGTGGATGCCATAGTTCCACCAATAATTTGTATAGTGGATGGTGAAAGTTCACGAATTTTGCAGGAAATTCTTTTAATGAATGAATATTGATAATTTCCCAGAAATCCGGTAAAAAGAATAAAGTCCGGTTTGTTCTTTGAGATAGTAAGAAGCATATCTTCAGGTTTCTGCTTATCTACATAACTATCCAAAACGTGGAGGGTATGATCTGTTGTTGACAATGCGCCTGAAATTAGCCCCAAACCGGTTGGGAAGTGTAATGTCCGGACATAGTCTTTAGATGTCCTTTCGGACCTTTCCTCTAAATTTGCAAGATAAATCAAGGCCATAAATCAAAACCTTACAAAATATTGTAATTATTAAAAACAAACTTAACCAATTGAGACTAATGATTTCAAACTTATTAGCTTTTCTATGTTTACATTTAAGGGATTATCTAAAGTCCCGGCAAATTTCTTTACTCGTTCAAAATCATTTACAGTGTCAACACTGAGGTTTAACTCTGGGCAGACATATGATTCAGGAGGACCAAACCAGAGGATTTTATAGGTTTCTGGGGAATTCCAAACGTGGGCGTTGACATGTTCACGTTCATATTGTGAATTTGCATTATTAACGGTAGCTTCAAAACAATCGGCAGTCCATATGTCTACAGCAGTACCGGATGGACATTTTTTACAATAAGAATAGTCAGCATCAACTCTTATCATTTTTTTTAATTGTAGCGCCGCCAATGTGGGGTCGGTAAAAGGGTTGTCTGCGGTAATCCTGACAATGAAATTGGCCTGCTCTCTTAAGTAACACTGATACATACGATCAACAACGTTATTTTCAGGACCTCTGATAACTGTAATTCCAGATTTAATCCCTATATCGGCAACAGAATCATTTTCATGAGTATCAGGTGTCGCAAGGACCAATCTGGATGCTTCATGTATTGATTTGAAACGTAATATGAGGAATTCCAGCATACAATACTGTTTCCAAAACTTCTTCAATACTTTGCCAGGTAAGCGTGATGATCCTGCTCTTGCTGTTATAATAAACAAAGGTCTTTTATCCAACATTATTCTACCGTCTTAATACAATGAAAGCATTCTGCTGCACTGACGCCAATTCTTGAACCTTCATACTGATTTTGTTGTTTTATAAAATCAATCCATGAATAGTTAATTGGATCGAGAACTGATTTATATGTTTTGATTACTTCAATTTTTTTATTCAGGTATAGACTAATGTCTACAAAATAGTTGCCATTAAAGTTTGCTTCTGTTAAATACCAGTTGCTTCGATACAATAAAATGGTATTAATGCGTCTTGAGGCCCTTAATGAAGATAAAGATACCGCTGCATGATCAGAATGGAAATCACCACCCCAATGAGTCAGGACGATGTCCGGTTTATATTTCTCAATAATTTTATCAAATTCATATGAAAATGCTTCATTATGTATAAGCTGGTTGGTAGGCTTATTCATACTGATTAGCTTGGCTCCAATTAATTTTGCTGCGACTTCAGCTTCATTTTTTGCCAATATGGCCTGTCGCGTAAAATCATTGTTTGCATTTGTATAGCCTGACTCTGTTAAAGTGAGAATGATGATCTCATCACCTTTGTCAACTCGTTTTAAGAGAAACCCGCCACACCCGATTTCAACATCATCATAATGTGCTCCTATTGCAAGTATCTTCATATTAAATTATTTCCTTTTTCAATAATTTTACAAATTTATTTTTGTATAATGGCAGTTTGAGTTCTAATACATTTCCTACATGGTTTTAGTTCCAGACGTTTATTATCGAGATGAAGATTTCTGTAACTATTCATTTGTTTTCCACTCCATACTTCCTTTATCGTACACTCTCTTAAGTTACCAAGTGGAACATCCAGATCCCAATCTGAAATGCATAATGGGATAAGACCTGATGCTGTAATAGTAATCCGTTGCCATAAGTAAGGACAAAAGAGATTGTCCTCTTGTTCGACATTCATTAGTTCATAGTCATGCTTGACATTTACACTAATATTATCTGTAATATTTTTAAAAGTAGTTAAGTATTCTTCCCGATCATTATTGATGTACTCATAAATGCCCTGTACTTTGATTTTGGGAAATCCATTGCCATGCTTTTCTTTTAGTTTATAAAGATTGGAGATTTCCTTGACAATCTGATCAAAGTCAAGAGGAGCCCTCAATTTGTTATAATTTTCTCTGAGAGCATCTACACTAATAGTAATACAATCCAGCCCTGACTCAATCAGTTTCATATTAAAATCCGGACTCAAAAATGAACCATTACTTAAAAAAGAGACTTCTTTTATTCCTGACTTTTTTGCGTATTTAATCATTTCCAAGAGCTGTGGATGGCTTGTTGACTCTCCCCTCCAGCTTAAACGAATTGAATATAAATTGTTAGACGCGCATTCATCTACTCCTTTTGCAAACAATTGAAAATCCATGTCTGTAAATTCCTGGGAATTATTGAAGTGTCTTCTAAAACACATGGGACAAGAAAGATTACATCTTGAACTTACCTCAAAGTCAACATGTAATGGAAATGGAGAAACGTAATGCCAACGGGGATAATTAAACCATTGGAATCGATTTTCGAAATAATAAAGGGGAAACTTTCTGTCTTCCTCCCAATGTCTTAATCTTTCCGGGTCATCAAGACAAAGCTGAGTAACGTTTATTTTTGTTTTCATACTAATATTTACAGAACAAATAAAAAGTGATAATAATTATTCAGCGTATTTACGGACTCTTTGGATCCATTAATTTTGTTATATCTTCAATTAAAGAAGTTAATAAAGAATTATTTCCATACCCTATAATTTCCAATATAGAGTTCATGCAATCCAGTGCTAAAAAATGTTCTTATTGCATGCTTTGGTGTACAAACAATAGGTTCATCATTGTCATTAAAAGATGTATTGAGGACTAGTCCAATACCAGATAGTTTCCTGAATTCATCAATAAGTGTCCAAAACCTCGGGTTTGAATTCTTTTGAACAGTTTGCAACCTTCCAGTGCCATCCTCATGTGTAACAGCAGGTATTAATTCTTGAACATCTTTTTTAATGGGATATACCATTTGCATGAAAGGGCTTGGAAAAGTACTTTCAAAGAAGTCTCCCTGGCATTTGTCAATTATCGATGGCGCAAATGGCCGATACCATTCTCTATGTTTAATCAACTTATTTATTTTGTTTTTCATGTCAGGATCACGAGGGTCAGCCAGGATAGACCTGTTTCCTAAAGCACGCTGACCAGATTCCATTCTTCCTTGAAACCAGCCAATTATTTTATTGTCATATATTGCTTTTGCGGCTGTTTTTTCAACATCTTCCAGATACTCGTATGATACCAGGCAATCATTTAATGCATTTTTAATCTCGTCATTAGTTGGCCCCGCACCCCAATAATCATGTTCCATTACAAATTCTCGCTTATTACCCAGTATATGGTTCCAGTAATAGAAACAAGCCCCAATAGAGGCACCGGCATCATCTGCATTTGGTTGGACCCATACCTTGTCAAAAGGTGATTCGAGGAGTATTCGTCCATTCATCTTACTGTTCATTGTAACACCACCAGCTAGACATAGTGTATCAATCTTTGTTTTATCATAAAGATAGTTACACATTTCTAAAATAACATCTTCTATTCTTCTTTGGAAGCTGGCCGCGATATTCATGTGTTGCTGTGTCAATTCATTTTCAGGACACCTCTCAGGGCCAAGATTTTTTAAAAATTTGTCAGAATATCTTCTTGGATTCCATAAATAAAATGTAAAATAATCAAGATCAATCCAAAAGGATTCATTTTCTCTGTCAAAACGAATAATCTTAGAAAACAGGTCATAATATTCCAGTTCTCCATATGAAGCTAACCCCATTATCTTCCACTCATCACTGTTCGCTCTATAACCGAGATACTGGGTCAGCGCAGCATAGACATGTCCCAGGGAATAAGGGTACATAGTTTGAGATATAGATTTAATTTTATTATCTTCACCAATAAAAGATTCGGATGTAATATCATCTCCATGGGCATCAATAGTCAGAATAACAGCTTTGTTGTATGGTGAAACAAGAAATGCACTTGATGCATGACAGCAATGATGCGGAAGAAAGTCTATATCAACAGCTCCTTTTAAAAAATTTATGCGTTCTGATATAGATGAAATTCGCTTGTTTTCCTTTTCTCCACCAATATGGCGTAGCAAATTATTAGGAATATAGTGAAGAAAATCCTTGTGGTACCGAATTGCAGCAGAGGAGTCCTGTGGCTCCAGTTCGTGTCCTGGATTCCACGCAAAAACTATGCGATCAACATCTTTCAGGCTTAATCCTGCTTCAATCAGACAATAGTTTACAGCGTTTGCAGGATAGGAGTCTGAGAATTTTATTCTATCAAATCTTTCCTCCCTGGCCATTGCCAGCAACTTACCATCACGAATTATTGCTGCTGCAGAATTCGAATCATTTAAGCCAAGGATGACGCCACTTTTTTCATTCATTAAACCGCACCTATATAGTCTTGTGTTAGCATTGAAATAGTTTACAGATCTGATCAGAAACTCTTTGGGCCCCTCCATTAATATTCAGAAACTGTTGGGCCTTAAAGTGTTTTTCTCTTATTTCTGCATTATTAATAAAGTTGAGAATGATATTATGTAATTTTACATCTTCAATTGTATTTACGTCCTGATTTATTGAACTTACTAAGCATCTATCCCTCAAAGGGGTTGTATTAGTAACCTCGTGATCGATTGTCGGCAAAACCAGTGTGGGAACACGTAAAGCAATGGATTCATAAACAATAGTGCCTCCTGAAGTAATAGCGGCGTCACATCGCGATTGTATAGGTGCCAAATCATTACAATTAGTTACGACAGTAACTTGTTTTCCGTTTTTAGCATCTGTTATTAGAGATTTAATTTTATTACTGTATTTGTAAGCGGGGCCTAAGATAAGATCAATTTGAAAACTAAAAGGTGCAGAAATTATAAGATTTAAGACTCTATATGAGATATTACAGGGATCCGCGCCTCCAAAACACAAAAAAAGCCTGTTAACTCGTGACGAGAAATGGGACCGTTGATATTTTGAAATTTTAGGATCTATCACCACATAATCGGTACCGAGGCAATATTTGGTTTTTTTTATTTCTGGAAGGTATGAGGTCTCTTCAAAAGCTTGAGGATTTGGATTAATTACAAGAGTTGGTTCCGTGTCTTCAGTGCAAACATCCTCGTAAATGATAGTTAATATCTTATTTTTTACCGCATTAAATAACAGATGATTTATTGAGGAGCGAAGATCAAAAAAAACGATTGCGTTTTTATCTAAAGCAAACGTAACGAGTGCGGAAGCCTCTTTCTGGACTGAAATTTCCGGATGCAGTAATTTTGTGACAAAACCTGAGGACGTTACAACCTTAACACCTTCAGGAAAATTCTTCATTAGAAAAAGACAATTCACATTTATTTCTGACAATTGCTTTGCCAATCTTAGACATCGAAACACATGTCCCATTGCCAGAGAATAAATGCTACCACCGTCGACCCTGAAAATCAGATTTTTGTCTTTCATGATATTCTATAAAAGTACTTTGGAAGAGATTAGACTGTTTACTCGCAAGTCACATTTTAATGTTCGTCCTAAAAAACTATCTAGATCCTCTAGCTGACTTTCAGGAACTGAAGGTGTTAAAAAATGAAGATCACTGATTTCTAGAATCTTGCCTTTGGACAAATCATCTTTTGCAAATATGCTTCTTCTCTTTTTCAATACAGTGGTTTTCTCAGAAGCACTTGGCTTTTTGATTCCATCTCCCATCGCATTGTTAAGAGTGTGTAATTGCCGTGTAAGCTGGAGTAAATCACTTGGATCTGCCGAACCGGCATGATCCGGACCTTTAAGTTTTTTATCAACAGTAAAGTGCTTTTCTATTATACGGGCTCCAATACATGCAGCAGCAAATGGTATTTCCAGCCCAATTGTATGATCAGAAAATCCTATGGGGTAGTTGAATAATGAGGTAAGTGTTCTGATAGCTGATAAATTGCATTCTCCCGGTGGAGTCGGGTAGCAGGAAACACAATGAAGCAAAACAATCTGAGTATTACCAACTTCTTCGATCCAGTGGACAGCTTTTGCAACTTCATGCATATAACTCATTCCTGTTGATAATAAAACAGGCTTTCCTAATTCAGCAATTTTCTGAATAAATGCCTTGTAATTTAAGTCCATTGAAGCAATTTTGACAGCCGGAGGATCCAGTTCCTTTAGCAAATTAATATCCTTGAATGATTCAGGAGTTGAGAAAATAGTTTTATTTCCATCCTGAACATATTCAAAAAGTCTACAATATTCACCATAAGATAATTCACAGGATTTGACATCCTTGAAAATAAGATTATCAGGGTGCACAAAGCCTTCAGTAGTATATGTTTGCAGCTTTACCGCATCCGCTCCATTTTCAAATGCCGCGTCAATTGTTTCACGAGCAAGTTCAACATCTCCATTATGGTTTATGCCTATTTCAGCAATGACATATGTAGGACTGCCTTCTTCAATAGCTCTATTATTAATATAAATAGTTTTCATGATTAATTCCTTATAGTACCAAAAGTATTACTAGAGTTTTTAACACCATGATTAAAGACATAATCCAGCGAGGAAAGGTGGCCTATAAAATTTTCTCCGAGTTGAGGATATTGAGGATGATTAAATTCGCTCCATATAATTTCTATGCCGGAAGATTGAAAATCATTGAGCCTCAAATAATTCTTCCCTGAAGCGCCGCAAATATAATGATTTGCACCTAAACGAATGCATGTTTCCAGTATTAAGTCACTTCCATTATATTGCTGAACTTCCATGTTGGATGAAAAATCAATTGGAGTTTTGATTTCAAAGATTTTTCTAAACCAATTAATAAAGGTTATATTAAGATCGATTAACCTTTCATATTTCCGAGATATTACAAGAGGTTCTAATTCATTAATAATTTCATTGTAATATTTACTCCTTCCATAACAATGTAGAAATTTTTGTAACATTTTTCTTTGCCAATTAGAGCTATTATCTATTTGTACATCGCTAATTGATTGATAATATTTATGTTTACTCTTCACTGGTACAGTTAACCATATGGCCTTGTTTTCAAATTTAATTCGGTTTCTGTTCTCAAAATAGCATTTTTTAAATTGCACATGATCAAGAATTACATATCTGTCTGCTTGCTTCATTTTGTCAAAAAAAGCCAGCCATGGTATAAATTCCGGTTGATGGATAGCGATCTTCATTTAGTAGAATTATGCTCCGTGTTATATACGGTTCCTGTACACAAGGCGCCCGGCATACCAGTATCCCTTTTAACCAAATAATTTTCACAAAGAGAACATAAATGAAAATCCTTTCGACGTCCTGTTAGGTGTCGCTGCCTCAAATCATGCATAACAGGAGACATCCACAAATCACTGATCTTATTATACATGGCATTTCCAATACGATTAAATTTGCAATTGTAGTCGCGTGAGCATGTCGTCACAGAACCATCTGCATATACTGTTAACCTTTGCCATAAATATGAACATGGATAGAAATCATAATCACTAAGTTCAGCCAAGTGTGGTTCATCCTCATGAGATGCATATAATGGATTAATTAAAACAAAATCTACTTCAGAAAACAATTCTCTATTCTTGATTTCTGTTTTATTTATATTTTCAGAAGTATAATCTTTGATACATGATTGAATACGTATGCTTAATTTTGTATTATATTTATTGCGATAGTAAATAACTTTTTGAACAACATCCTGCATGAATTCAGTATACTCTTTTTCACTCTTCATAGAAGATGCTTTGTAGTGAAATTCATCAATTGATAGTATTAACAGGTTCAGTCTATTTTCAACTAATCCTTTAATTTTTTCTTCTGTCAAAAGTAGACCGTTAGTTGTTAAGTGAATATCAAGGATTCCATTTTCTTTCGCATATGCAAGATATTCAATTAGTTTGGGGTGAGTTAATGACTCTCCTCTTGATTGCAGTTTTATTGCACAGAGTCCTTCGTTTGCCCCTTCATCAACTATTTTCTTAAAAAGCGTATCTTTCATGAATTCCCTTTTCTCTTCAATATATTGTTGAAAGCACATTTCACACTTGAGATTGCAATATGATGAAAGCTCGATATCCAAGTGAAGAGGAAATCCGGTTTGAAAAGGTTTTTTTGATACTAAATTCCAGAGATAGCGATATTCTTCAAAAGTTAATGCGTTCATCATCTGTTAATTCCGATAAGTTGACCTGCCTGTTTTGTATATGCGATCTGTAACAGGCTTCAAAAAACATTACTGCCCTGAATCCTTCATGAAAACCTGTTTCTATTTGCGTTCCCAATGAAATTGCCTTAACAAACTCTTCAATTTGTTCTAATCTTCCATTAGTTTTTTGAAGCGTTATTTCTTTTGGCGTAGTAGGTATGCAGTCAATGTCCTTGCCATAACGAATTTCCAGGTTAATTAGATCATAATTAACAAGAGCATTCGTAAATTGAAACTGAAACTGGTTTAGAGAAGGAACAATCCAATGAGTGCATATGGTGCCATATATTTTATCAAGTTGTGTAAAAGCTATACCCGAATCAGGTGCCTGCTGAGTGCTGGAATTGTTATTCATTTTAGCATAAACAGAATCTATTTTTCCAAAAAGATATTCTAATACGTCACTTGCATGAACACCATTGACACGTAAGGGCCCCTCACGACAATAAATTTCGTTTGTCCTCCAGTAATCCTTGTTCCAATTGTAAGCACCGCCATGAGATAAACTGATTTGAAAAGTAACAAGTTCTCCCAATAAGCCGGAATTATATTCTTTCTTAATATATCGAAAGCCAGGCTCCCGTCTCATATTATGAGCAACAAAAAAAACTTTTTTATAAGAAGATATTTTGTTCTTTATTTCTAATGCGGATTCCCACGATGATACCATCGGTTTTTCGACAAATATATGACGGTTACCTTCTATCGCAAGCTTTAGATAATATAGATGTGAATGATCAGGGGTTGCAATAATTACTGCATCTATATCTTTTGCAAATATGGCGTCTTCCGGGTCTTTCGCAGGCCTGCATCCATATTTGATTGCAAATTCTTGTGCTTTTCTGAGATCCTGGTGATAGCACGAAACAATTGTTAATAAAGGGACTTTTTTAATCCGTTCCGCAAGCTTTGTCCCGTACCTTCCTATTCCAATCAGTGAAGCACGGATAGGGTGCATTTTGTCCTCCTAAGTACCTTGTTCGCTAAAGAAATAATTTTGGATATCAAAGATTATGTTAGAATAGTCTTTATCGCCGTAACAATACGTTTTGATGCACAATAATCAACTTTATAAAAGAGCTGTTTACATGCTTCAGAATGTTTGTCCCAATCTATATTTTTATCCAGTTCCGTTAACATATTTATTTCGGCCACATTATTAATAGATATATAGGTTCCTTCTAAAAAATCAAATTCTATTTTTGGTTGTCTTTCAATTGGTCCATGTACCCTTATTGATGGTTTCTTATAATAATAGCTTTCTATCCAAAAACCATCAGGATAAAATGCAAACACATAATCACTGGCAACAATTGCTTTATATCCTGATATTTCAGTGCCAAACAACATATAGTTTAAAGAAGTTTTCTTTAACATTGCAGCAGCTTCCTTAGTACGCAAATAGAAATCAGGATGTAATTTGAAAAGAAAAACCTCATTACCGTGAAGTTTCAGATCCGCAGATTCTCTAATAAAACGGCTAATTTCATTCCAATCATTTGAAATTGCGACTAAGAATACTTTGTTGTTTTCAGTTAAACCCAATTCGGATCGTAACTTTGAACGATTATAATTGTGGACATCAAATGCAGGGTTTCCGGTAAAAAATACTTTATTATTATCTTGAGTTCCTTGCAGGAAAGGTTCTAAATGGGATTCTCCCCATAGACAATAATATTCAGAATTTAAGCGTTTTCTCTCGAATGGAAGTTTTTGTGGATAATAACTGTATTGTACATGCAATGTTTTTATTCCTAATTGACGTGCTCTATTAACATAACTCTTTTTTGAACCGCCTGAATCATAAGCAACCACCAAAATATCCGGAGAAATAAGTTTAACTATTTTATCAAACAGAAAGAAATAAGTTATTTTACCGGTATTTAATTCAAGTAATAATTTTTGTACAGCCGAAAGCAAGGGCACTCCCTTATATTCTAATGAATAAGGGTTACAATTACTTGTTTCTTTCAAATAAATATTGGAGTATTGATTAATTAGACTTTTTAATTCTAATTTGTCATTATCAGTCCAAACGTCTTCTGCCGTAATGTAATCAATATTATGTTCAGCAAATAATTCTTTTAGTGATCTATCGGCCACAGAAGTGGTGAAAAAAAAAGAGTTAAGAGAATTGTCTTTTTTTGATTCAATGTACACAGGAATAAGTCGGATTGCTGTAGTAAAAGAATCAGAGATAAATAAAACGTTCTTCATTCTTAGTTCGCCTTAAGTTTAATTTTGCCAAACTTAATGGTAGTATTTTTCTTCAGAAAAAACTTCAATATGGAAGATTCTAAGTCATCATTGTTTCCATCAAGTGACAATACACCCGCAGGAGATAAGGCGGTTATTATTGTTGATATTATATCAATAGGATAAAAGCACTTCTGGCCCGAAACAGCAGATGCATTGTAATCTCCATTAATATACATATCATAATCTTCAAAATACCGTATATTTTTGTTGTTATAAATAGAATTTCTGGCAACTTTATCAAATACTTGCTGGTATGACGACTGAGAATAATTACGTTTTCCTGTGAACTTTGCAGTATCTCGATAGTTTAGATTATGGAAAACAAAATGATAGCCATAATTATGGGGAGAAATAGTTTGGATGTTCTTCTCTATAAGCTGATTGTATATTTCCTCTCTTAGTGTAACAATCTGAATCGGTAAGTCAGTTGTGCCAAAACGTGATAAAAGTTCGACTCCTTCAATGCTATTTATGAATAGAGCTATTGGCTCAGATGAAATATTAGATACACTTTTGATAATTTCAAGGAATCTTGACTTGGATATTAAGCTAACAGAGATGGCATCGTCCGTGGTTGAAATATTAAA
>ENA-OREN01001489-OREN01001489.1-marine-metagenome-genome-assembly--contig:-NODE-1489-length-27273-cov-3.858766_pt1 | contig 27273 bp, 24 predicted proteins | sample MGYA00248624_ERZ508555 | MGnify/ENA primary metagenome ERZ508555 (study PRJEB26222, sample SAMN06267773) | marine metagenome | isolation source: Saanich Inlet, British Columbia, Canada | place...
CGGTATGTTACCAGTGTTTCGAGAACTGGTGGAAATCATGTTTGAGAAGGGATATGTCAAAATGTTGTTGGCAACCGAAACATTTGCGATTGGAATGAATATGCCTACCAAAACAGTTGTGTTTACTAATTTACGCAAATTTGATGGACGAGAGTTTCGATATTTCCATCCACATGAATATACACAGGCAGCAGGTAGAGCTGGTAGACGGGGTAAAGATACTGTTGGACATGTGTTTCATTTGAATTCATTGTTGTGTTGTCGCTACGCTTGGGCGAGCGCTGCTCATCAGAAATCCGCTCAAGCAGGCTGAGGGGCCATGCCGACCGTATCATCGGTGCTCGCCGGTGTTGACTCCGGCTCGAACGATCCCAGTTCCTCGCCCTGGCGAACCAGTCGCGCGCTGTTGAACACCACGATCAGCGAGCCGGCGTTGTGCAGCACTGCCGCAACGATCGGGTTGATCACGCCGTAGCTGGCACCGATCATGCCGCCGATAATGAATAGGATGCCAAACAGGAAATTCTGGTTGATCACCTTGCGCGTCTGCCGTGAAAGGCGCATGAGGAAAGGCAGTCGACGCAGGTCGCTGTTCATCAGCGCGATGGTGGCGCTCTGGATGGCCACCTCGCTCCCGGCCGCGCCCATGGCCACACCCATATCGCCGGCGGCCAGTGCCGGGGCGTCGTTCACGCCGTCGCCGATCACGGCCACGCGGTAACCACGCTTCTTCAGATCATTCACAAAATCTACCTTGTCCTGCGGCAAACACTCGGCAACGACCTCGCCGCAGCCGATCTCGGCGGCCACACGGGCGGCCACCGGCTGGCGGTCGCCGGACACCATCGCCACGCGGCGCACGCCGGACTCGAGCAAATCAGCCAGCGCCTCCTTGGCCTCACTGCGGGTGGCATCCTGCAGCCCGATCCAGCCGATGCATTCGCCACCGCGAGCGACGAACAACAGGCTGTAGCCCTCAGCCTCTTTCAGATCCACTTTCGACTCAAAATCATCGGTGACACCGTTGTCACGGAGCCACTGCGCGCGGCCGATGACGATGCTCTCGTCGTCTACTTTGGCCTGTACACCCCGGCCGGCGGTCTCCTTGAAATCGGTGGGGTCGACCAAGGTCACCCCGGCCTCTTCGGCCAGATTGACCAGCGCTTTAGCCGTCGGGTGGTTGCTGAATTTTTCAGCCGTGGCGGCGATCTTGAGCAGTTCGGCTGGCTTGAGGTCGCCCTGTGGGGCCAGACGACTGACTGCCAGTTCGCCGGTGGTCAACGTGCCAGTCTTGTCGAACACAAAGGCATTGATGCGCGCCGCGATCTCGATGTCGCCGACATTTTTGATGAGAATGCCCAAGCGGGCGGCCGAGGCCAGCGCAGCAACCATCGCCGTGGGCGAGGCGAGGATGAATGCGCACGGGCAGGAAATCACCAGCACCGAGACAACGCGCTCGATGTCCTGCGTGAAAAACCAGACGACGGCTGCAATCACCAGTACCAGCGGCGTGTAGTAGCCCATGTACTGGTCAATGATTCGCATGATCGGCAGCTTGGTTTGCTCCGCGGAAAGGATCAGGTCGCGCACACGGCCAAAGGTGGTGTCCTCACCGGCGCGAGTGATCTTGACCTCGAGCACTCCGTTCAAGTTGGTCGTGCCGGCGAAAACCTCCTCGCCTGTAGTCTTGTCCACCGGGAGCGACTCGCCGGTGATGTTTGCCTGGTTGATGGAGCCCTGGCCCTTGATGATTTTGCCATCAGCCGCGACGTTGTCCCCGGGGCGAATCCGGATCACATCGCCAACATTCAGTTCGGACGCGGTCACTTCCTGCTCGCCGGCCGCGACGATACGGCGGGCCTTGGTCGGGGTCATCTTGACGAGCGACGCGATGGAGGCACGCGCACCGGCGGCGGTGCGGGTCTCGATCAGTTCACCCAGTAGCATGAAAAATGCAACGATGCCGGCAGTCTGGTAGCCGCCAAGTTGCGACTCGCCGGAAGCGATCGCCGCGAGGAAGGCGATGGCGACCAACTCGTTGATGGTGAGCATGCCACGCAGGATGCTCTTGACCGCCAGCTTGAGGATCGGGTAGCCAAGGATGATCGCACCGATGAACGCGCTGATGCCCGCGATTCGGTCGTCCGTGCCGCCGAACCACTCCATGAAGAATGAGTTGGCGATTAACACCACGCCGGCGATCATGGTGTTGAGTTTGAACTGGGTGTGGTCGTGGTCGTGGCCACAACTGCCGCAGTCTTCCTCGTGATCGTGGTGGTGTTCGTGGATTTCTTTCCGGCTTAAAAGTGATGAAACTTGCATGGTCGTTCCTGTTATTAGTTTTTCGCTTGGCCAAGCACCGTTGGTTTTGTTGTCGTCATGGCGTCCCGCCTTCCTTCAATTTACGTTTTTCCGGCGTGCGGTTGAGCCAAATGCGCGGCGTGCGGCCGGAGAGATAAAACACATCGACGGCGTTGGTGAGCACCCGCTTCATCGTCTCGGCAATCAGGCGCTGCTCGAAGAGTCCGTGGTTTTCCTCGTAGTACGGGAGTTGCTCGCTGAACGCCTCGGCCTCGGCCTGCACCGAGGTGAGCAGGATGTTGGCCGCCGTCCGGCCGCCGCCCTCGATGACCTTGGCTTGGCCAAGCGCGTTGGCCATGGTGCTGGTGGCATCGTCCTTGGCCTTTTTGACTTTTGTCAGGCTCTCTTGCTGGACTACCAAGAATGCGTCGAAGGCCGACTTGACGTCGAGCGGCACGGTGACGTCGAGCGTCAGTGAGTTGATTTTTATCCGCAAGTCGCTGTCGATCCCGCTGATCGTTTTTTTCACGCGGCGCTCGATGGCGTTCCGGAGATCGGATTGCTTTGTGTACGCGTCGATCGCGCTGCGGCCGGCGGAGGCATGGTAAACGGCGTTGTCCAAAACCGACTCGAGGAAACCGGTGATATCAGAAAAGCCGAGCTCGTACGCCTTGATGGCGTCGCCCTTGGTTTCTTCGAGGCTGAAATTCATCTCCGCCTTGACGTGGAGAACGTTGCCGTCGCCGGTGAGGGTGTAGCCATCGTAGGTCGGCTGGAATGATGCGCTGGGCTGCGGTTTTTTCTCATCAGGCGCGGCACCTGTGGTGCTCCAGCCAACGTCGGAAGTGATCGTGCGGTTTTCTTTGACCGGGATTTGCACAATCTCATTGATGGGATAGGGCCACGCCCAGTGCAAGCCCGGCGAGAGAGTTTCTTTATATTCACCGAACTGGAGATGGAGCGCCTGTTTGTTGTTTTCGACCGTGGTGATGCCGGAGCCAAGAAATGCCACGGCCAGAATCACCATGATCACGCGGATCACCTTGAAGCTGCTCTGCAGCGCTTCGGTCAATGCCCGGGTGCGGGCGTCGTCCATGACCTCCACGCCAGCCGTGGGGGTTTTCTCACTTGGCGCTGGGGCTTTCTCGACGGGCGACTCGACAGCCGGGGTTTGTTTTTCGTCGTCGCTCATGGCTTCACTCGGCGGCTTTGCCTGTGTTCGGCTGCGTTAGCAGGTTGAACGGAGGCGTGTTGGGATCGAGAATCAACGTGGAGTTTTCCTTGAGCAACCCCTCCAGTGCCTTGCGTTGGAACAGGAAGTTGGCCAGCTCGGGGTTTTGCTTGAACACCTTGTATGACTTGGCGGCTTGGGCCTCGGCTTCGCCGCTAATCTGAATCGCCTCCGCTCGGGCCACGGCCAAAATCTTGTTGGCCTCAAGGTCAGCCTTGGCCTTGATCTCCTTGGCCTGGCGCTCGCCCTCGGCCTGGATCTTCTGGATCTCTGCCTGGCGCTCGGCCTTCATGCGCTCGAACACGGCGCTCGTGACGGACTCCGGGATGCCAAGCCGCTTGATGCCGACCATGATGATCTCGATGCCGTTGCCAACCGAGTCTTCACCGACACGTTTTTTCATATCGTCCTCAATGGCGTCGAGCTTCAGTTCCTCCTTGTTGGTGGTCACCAGGTTATTGAAAGCGTAGTTGCCAATCACGGCATTTTGGGCGCTGCGCACATTGCCCTCGAGAGCCTCGTTGGCCTTGGCCATGTCGCCGCTGAAGCTGCTGAAAAATTTGAGCGCATCGCTGATTTTCCAAGTGACAAACACTTTGACGAGAATCGGTTGGGCATCGATCGTGCCGGTCTCCTCGAAAGTCCACTCTGAGCTTTGGATTCGCTTGTCGAATTTGTGCACATCATGCACGGGCCAGGGCAGGCGGAAGCCAAAACCGGGTTTAATGTCGGCCTTGCCTTCATCGTCCTTGACGGCCTTTAAAAACCAAGTCTTGATGGCCACTTCCGTCTCCCGCACCTGAAAGGTGAACAGCATGAAACCGAAGATGATCACCAAAAAGGCACCTATCGTCAGTGTGATGTAATTTTTTTTCATCTTTTCTAAATATATGGAGGTTAATTTTCCGGGTCGACCGTCACGTCCAGCAGGTCGCTGCGCAACTTGTCCTGAAGTTCCAAATTGATGATGTCGTTGTTGTCCGGGTCGGACAGGATGTATTTGCGGGTGCCCCGCGTGGCCTCCACAAAGGTCTCCAGCTTCGAGCGGGTCGTGTACACGCTAGGGGCGGCATTGAAGGCAGAAATCTGGTGGTTGAACCGCTCCGCCTCGGCCTTGGCCAAAGTCACCTTGTTCGTGCTTTCGATGCGCCTATTGGCCACAAGCTCAGCTGCGAGTCCGCGCGCCATGGGCACCTTCCCAGCCTTGTACTGCAGCGCGCCGAGCCGGTTGGTCTCGCTGTGCAGCCGGGCTGCGTTCACTTTTTCGTAGCTCTCCGCCACGCCACCGGTCTCCTTGGACTGCTCGTTTTTGCCCACGGGCGGATGAATGTCCTGCAAGCCGACGAATACAATCTCAGCCCCAAGCTCGCTGATGTCGGCCTGCTGCTGAATGGCCTTCTTCAGATCCTCCTGCGCTTTCGTGCGGCCGGGCCCCATCAGTTCGTTGATGTCCACCCCGATCAGGTAGCGCGTCACTTCGCGCATGGAAAGTTTCTGCAACAACGAGCCGGCATTGTCGGTCTTGTAAACCCAGTTGGTAAGGTTGCTGATGCGGTACTGCACCGGGATGCTGACAGTTAGCAGGTTCAACGGCACGGTTTCGGACGCGGCGGCATCCAGCAGCACGTCGCTGCTGGCGACGATCATGTTGTAGTTCTGCTCCGGATCCTTCGAGGAACCGTGGTTGTGCTGTGTAGTCCAGAGCAATACTTCCACATCCTCGGGAGCACCGGTGTTTGGCTTGGCCTCCTCATTTTGGTCCATCACGCCGAGGACAAAGCGCTGTATCTCGCTGGTCTTGTAACGGTACACTTTGTCGATTGGCCACGGCAGCTTGAAGCTAAAACCGGGCTTGAGGTGGGCGCTGCGTTCGCCGAACCGTTCAAGGAAAGCCTCCTCGTTGGTCTGGATCATCACGAAGCTGCTGCTCAGGAACAGAACCACGACCTGGATGGCAATGATCAGCGCCAGCTTCTGCTCGAGGTACTTGTAAAACCACGTCTCGGAAACCTTGAAGCCGAACTGGTAGTCCAGCGTATGGGCGGCGGTGGAAATCAGGCCGCCCGGTTGGCCAAACAAGCCGATCAATCGGCTGTCGTAGAGCAGTCGAGCCTTTTTGTCGTCGATCCGCGGCCGGTACATCTCCAGCACCAGCGTGCCGAGATTCTCCAGCCCGGAAACCGCGAGGACAGTGAGCACGGCCCACGTGATACCCTTGTCCCAAGCTGGGGTGCCAAAATAAGAGGCCGCCTGCGCGATGACAACCGCCGTGCTGACCACCGAGCCAAGCAGCATGTAGTTCGCAACCGGGCGCAGCAACTCCTGGCCATCCATCCGGGCGAGCCCGGCGGAGTATTTGCCCATCATGAACAGAACAATCATGAAGAGGCCGGAAAACATGATCGACATCAGCGCGCCAGCCGGGGCCGGGGCCGTCCACTCGCCAAGTTCCCCGTAAATCCACCACAGGCCAAGCGCTTGGCCAAGCAGCACCAGCAACGAGAAACCCGGCACCACCCATTTCTCGAACTGCCGCCGGGCGTTGCGCGCCGGGTAGGCGTCCTCCGCTGCACCGGCAAAAAGCGACTCGTTGCCCCGGGTGCGATCCAGTTCCTGCATCTCCAGTGCCTCAACCCGCTCTCGGTCGATCAGATGCGACTGGATGAAGCTGAAAAAGCCGATCAGCGTCCCGATCCCAAGGAGCACCGCCCCGGCCAAGCCGACTGTCGAGTCGGCTTTGAGCGCCAGTAATAGCGTCCCTATCGTGACGAGCAACAGCACGAAGCTGTTGATTAATCCAAGTTTTTTCGAGTTTTGCTGTTCCATTACGTTAACTCTCGATCCTCAAACAACCAAAGGGCAACCGACAAGGTTGCCCCCACATAGCCCACGAGGTATCCAAACGCTTGGCCAATGTACCCGGTGGGAATCGTCCCGTCCCCTTCAAGAACGTCGGCTAGCCAAAAATTCTGCCAGTTCGGCGTCACGGTGTAAAGAATCGAAGCCCACCACGAACCTCCCTCCACCCGCTCCAGAAACAGCCAGTCCGACATCAGACCGAGAAACAGCACCGCCGAGCAGATCGCCAGCGTCGGCAGCAACTCGAGCCGTGTCGAGCAGGCCAAAGCCAGGGCCGTAAGGATAAGGACCGCAAACAAAATCAACGTCGCTGCGGAGATTAGCCGCCAATCCACCAGGCGCGGATCTGCTCCGGCTCCAGTCGTCTCGGCCTCGGTGGCCAGGATGATCGCGAGCATCGCCGGAGTCAGGATCACCACCGCGATCACCGTTGTGATCACAAAACGCACCTGCAGAAAATAATTCAAAAATCCCCCCGCCACAAACGCCGCCAACAGGCCGCCAAGACTGTACACGCCAAACGAAAACGTGTCGGCCGAGCCATACGCATCGTACGCCATGCGGCTGGCCAGCAGGCAGGCCACCAAGTTCGCAGACAACAACAGCGTCAGCGCTCCGGAGACCCCCACGTACTTGCCGAGGATGAACCGCGCCCGGCCCACCGGTTTGGACAACACCGCCAGCGCCGTGCCACTGCGGATTTCACGAGCAACCGACGACGAGGCACTAAGCACCGCGCCGAACAAGCCGGTCACCAGCATCACCGCCAGCGTGCTGGTCTTGACGATTTGAATGTCATCCCCAAACCCGAAATACGGGACGACTGAAAGAAAGACGCAAAAGAAGCCGGAACAAGCCATCAGCAACAAATAAACTGGCTGCTGCGCCACTTCCATGAATGCGTTGTAAGCTATGGTTCCGAACTGTCTCAAACCAAAAGGGCCGCGGAACATAACGCCTCCAAGGCCAATTGCAACTGAGAACTTCCGCTGAAAAAACCGATTTTACCGCTAAAAATCGAGAACTTCGGAGACTCCCACGCCTCCGTCGATCAATTGCCGGCCACCACCGCCCTTACGACCGGCCCGTATGACGTCAGCAATCTCGGTGTGTCCACGCTCGCTCGCGACGTCGAGGGGCGTTTTCCCCTCATAATCCCGCGCTCTCGTATTTGCGCCGTTGGCCAACAGCCATTTAGCCATCGCGATGTGGCGCGTGTTGCCCTGAAACGCAGCCAAGTGCAGTGGCGTCACCTTTTTTTTACCACGCTTGTTGATATCCTCACCGTCAGCCACCAACTTCTTCACCCTGGCAAGGTCTCCATCGATCGCCGCGCCGTGGATATCCTTCGATCCGCCACCGCACCCGGCCAAAGCCAAGCCAATCACCAATAGCAAACCGAGCTGAGTTTCGCTAATCTTCATAAATCTGAACGACAAAATACCGCCTCGCCGCCGCCGTCAACTTGAAGCGAACCGCCAGCGGTTTGCCCCACTCGAAGTTCTTCGCAACGGCTTCAAGTCTGCTGACCTTCTTCCAGCTTTTCAAGTCCTCGGAAGCCTTCACGATGACAGTTGGCGACTTCATGATCGGCTCGTAGTCCAAGCCGTCAAACGTCAGGAGATTCGCCCCAGGATCGAACACACCAACAATTTTATTGCGCCCAAAGAGTTTCGCCTCAACGGTGAATTCTTCAGTCAACTTGTAGTTTCCTATCTCAATATAGTCGAACTGGAACCACTCACACATACCGTCCTTCCCAAACATCAGTTCATGGTGCGTCGGCGGAAACCAGGGAGGGTCGTTGGCAAACGATTTTATGGAGACAAAATTGATGTCATGCCAGCTGAACGGGCGGTCAAGCTGAACCGATAAATCCACCAAGCCATCCTTGATTGCAATCCCCGCAATCTCCGGCTTTGACCCATCCTCGTCACTTGGCCCCGCAACCGCGGGACAGCTCCAGAGTCCGGCTGTTAAAAAAACGACTGATAGGATGCATAAATATCTTTTCATTTTATCGATCCAAACCAACTCCGCTAGTTCAATCGCTCAATCAAGTATGTTAAGTTCACGACCCCAATCTACCTCAATTTACAATCTTTATCGAGCGAAGTTTAGCCAAGCGGAGAAGTGTGTTGGTATTCGCCATTAACCGGATCAAGCCAGTATATCACGAATAACGTGTCCATGAACATCAGTCAGGCGCCGGTCTATGCCGTTGTGCCGGACGGTCAGCTTTTCGTGATCCACGCCCAGCAGATGCAAGATGATGGCGTGCATGTCATGGCTGGTTGTGCCGCTTTCGCTTTTCCAAGCCCATTGGTCACTCTGGCCGTAAGTTGTTCCCCCCTTCACCCCACCACCGGCAAACCAAGTGACGAACGTCCCCCCATTGTGATCCCGGCCGGCCTGCCCCTGGCTGAACGGCATACGGCCGAACTCGGTGGTCCAAATGACCAGGGTGTCTTCAAGCATGCCTCGCGCCTTCAAGTCCTTGATTAGACCGGTAATTGGCTTGTCGACCTGTCCGGTCATATACGGCAGTTCTGTGTGGATGTTGGCATGGTTGTCCCAGTTTTTGCTGGGGCCACCCGCTCCACTCCAGATTTGGACAAATCGCACCCCCCTCTCGAGCATACGGCGACCAAGGATGCAGCGCTTGGCAAAATCCTTGGTGTTATCCTCATCCATTCCGTAAAGCTTTCGCACCGCTTGGCTTTCGCCTTTCATGTCGAACAGGTCCGGCACACTGAGTTGCATGCGGGCGGCCATCTCGAGACTTTGGATTCTGGCTTCGAGCCGTGAGTCGCCCGGCATTTGGTTAGCGTGCTTTCGGTTCAGAAACCCCAGCACTTCCCGGCTAGCCACCTCGCTGGCAGCGTTGATATGCTTCGCTTCGTCCGGGGGGAAAAGATAACGCACCGGTCTCGAATTGGAGGCATTGATAACCGTCCCCTGATGCCGCGCCGGCAAAAAACCGGAAGTGAAATTGCCGAGATTATTGTAGGGCAACCCCTTCGGGTCCGGCAGCACAATGAACTCCGGAAGGTTCTGGTTGATCCGGCCAAGCGCATAACTAATCCAAGCCCCCATGCATGGAAAGCCCGGAAGCGTGAATCCCGTTGTCTGCATGTAGCTGCCCAGACCGTGCACGTTCGTCGGCGAGTTCATCGACATGAGGAATGCCAAGTCGTCCACCACTGTTGCCATGTGGGGTAGCACCTCGCTGACCCAGCGGCCGCACTCGCCATGCCGCCGAAACGCGAACGGACTCTTCAGCACCTTGAATCCTGGAGAGTTGGTCACCGACTCGACGAGGCGGCCATCGCCTGGGTCAAACTTTTGCCCATCCAAGACTGCCAACTCCGGCTTGTGGTCGAAAGTGTCCATCTGGCTGACTCCGCCGTTCATGAACAACTGAATCACGCGCTTGGCCTTGGGAACGTGATTCAAGGTCGAGCCAAACGCCGAGTCGGTGCCGAGGATTTGGCCAAGCGCCAGGCCGCCGAAACCGCCGCCTGTCGCCTCCAAAAACCGCCGCCTGGAAATTCCGTGATCCACTTTAATTCAAAAAAACAAACTCACTGCTATTGAGGATGACGCGGCAGGCGTTGGCCAAGCCGTGTTCGCGGGCCAAGGCCAAAACCAAGCGGCCTTCCTCCGGCTCCGGTTCCCGATGGTATGCCAATTCAAAAAGCTCCCGCACCTGCGTCGAAAGAGACGACGACTCGTGCCGCAACCGCTTGGCCAAACGCTCACTCTGACGCACCAGAAAACGGTTATTCAACATCGCCAGGGCCTGCAGCGCAGTGACGGACGACTCCCGCTTGGGCGCGTGTTGCGAGGCGTCCGGGCAATCCATCAACTGCATCAGCGGATCAGGCACGGTGCGAAAGACAAACCGATACACGCTACGCCGAAAATTCGCCGGTGAATCAGGGTCAAACCCGACGTAGTCGAGGTTCGGCGTCACGTGCACCCCCTTGCTCATGTTGAAATGACGAGCGGATGGGCCACCCATTTTCAGATCCGCATTTCCGGCCAACTGCAGCAACGAATCACGGTATGATTCCGCGTCGAGCCTCCTCCGGTTCACCCTCCACAGCCAACGGTTGTCCGCATCTCGGCGGGTGTACTCCTCATTGTGCGAGGAGTTCTGCTGATAAACCGAGCTGGTCATGATGGTGCGATGCAGCCACTTCAGCGAACCGCCCCCTGCACGAAATTCAAACGCCAACCAATCCAGTAACTCAGGATGTGATGGACGATCTCCCATGCGACCGAAGTCGTTGGGCGTGCCGACTAGTCCGCGACCAAAGTGATAATGCCAAACGCGATTCACAATCGATCGCCAAGTGAGGACGTTTCGCTCATCCGCCAGCCAGTTGGCCAGGGCTGCCCGACGCTGCTCTTCGTCATCGGGACTGGTAATGGCGAAACGACTTTTCAATGCGTCAACACACCCCAGCGCACCGGGCACCGCCTTTTCGCCCGGTGAATGAATGCTGCCGCGTTGCAAGACATGAACCTCCCTTGGCTTGCCAGCTGGCTTGAAGTTGCCCAACGCTGAAAAATCGCTGGCAACGGCGTACACTTTTGGCCGCTCTCCAAGTGCGGCCACTTCCTTGGCGTTCGCTTCCCTGGAAAAATAAAGTGTCAAAACCTTGATCTGCTCGTTGGTACGCTTGGCCGGCTCAATCGCCAACGCTTGGCCAACATACGGCGGCAGAATCTCGATCAGCGCCGGCTTGGCTGCGTTGGTCACCGACAATCTCGGTCGGCCGATCAGATGACTTCCACCGTGAAGCTGGCGCAACTCGATCTCCATCGTCTCCCCCTTCAGCGCCGTCAACGGCTTTTCAAAAACAAACATGGCACGGTGTGGCTTGGATTCTTCGGGATGAATCCCCCAAGCCGTCTTTAGATCACCGTCAATCGCGTGCCCGACCACCCAGCTCGCTTGGTTAAAATCTGCCTTGGCTTGGGAGATCTTCACCGGCCGGCCAGACACCTTCACCACGATTTCGGACAAATGCAGATTACCGTTCGGCGCACGACCGGGTCCGCCTTTTGGCAGCGACTCATCAGCCAGCACATCGAGTTGAACGGCGGTCACTCCGTCCATCGGCAGCACGGCAGTGAATGTGGCCGTGTCACGCTCCGGCGCTTGGCCTTGCGCAAGAAACGAACCGTCCGGCTTGGTCTCGAACGTCACACCGTCGGTCGATTGAACCTTCGCTCCGTACAAGACCACCCACCCGCCTTGGCCAAGCCGCAATTGCTCTTCGCGATGGGCTGACAATGAATGGTCGGGCAACGGATGTGGTAATTCGCCTCGGTCGAGTTGTGCCTTCACCTTAAGCAACCGCCTGCGCAGCTTGGCCACCTGCCCGTTTGGATCGTAAGGTCGATCCACTTTATCCACGCCGGAAAAAACCGCCTGCAACGAGTAGTAGTCCTCCGTCGACACTGGATCAAACTTGTGGTCGTGACAACGGGCACAGTGAACCGTGGTGCTGACAAAGGTGGACATCACGGTCGCTATCATGTCATCGCGGTCGAGGTACTGCGCGATCTTCTTGTCAATCGTGCCGTCGGAGATTCCCATCTGCGAACTTTCATCCCACGGCCCGGTCGCCAGCATCCCGATGGCGCGAACCACCGACGGTTGATCCGGGAAAAGGACATCACCTGCCACCTGCTCACGAACGAACTGAGCGTATGGCTTGTCCGAGTTAAACGACTCAATCAGGTAATCACGATAAGGCCACGCGTTTTCACGGATGGCATCCTCATCGTGTCCATGGGTCTCGGCATAGTGAACGACATCCATCCAGTGTCGGGCCCATCGTTCCCCGTAGTGGGGACTGCCAAGCATGCGCTCAATGAGATTTGCGTACGCGACCGGGGAGTCATCCTTTACAAAGGCATCCACCTCTCCCGGGCTAGGTGGTAGGCCGGTCAGGTCATACGACGCGCGCCTAATCAGCGAAACACGACCGGCTGGGAGAGACGGTGCAAACCCATGCTGCAGATATCTTACGGCGATGAACCGATCAATCGGATTAGATGCCCAACCGGGAAATTTTGATGCTTCTTCAGGGATTGAGGGCCTTTTTAACGGCTGTAAAGCCCACCACGTCCCGGTGTTCGCCGCCGAAAGCATCAAAACATTTACAAACAATAGCAGGAAACAGCCCAGCCTGACGCGCCCACTCAAATTGATTGATTTCATGTGGCTGCTGAAAGAGCTCATTTAAGTTCCAGTTACACCAAGTCGCTGAAAGCCCGAATAATGGTAACCGCCGTCTTTTTGAGTCAACTGGTTTGTGGCCCAAAACAGAGGGAATTTGAGGGGGATAGGAAAAATGGTCGGAGCGACAGGATTCGAACCTGCGACATCCAGTTCCCAAAACTGGCACTCTACCAAGCTGAGCTACGCTCCGACCGCGCGGTTTGTTTAAGCTAATCGGACCACCACCGCAATCTCGAAATACCCGCCGTCTTGCGGCCTGACCAAACGGCTGGCACGCTGCGGCCGCGCTTGGCTGCGATGAAACCGCTCGACCAATGTTTGCTCTACGGCTTTGTGGACTCGGCCTATCTGGATGGCCGCGACCCGGCCGAACTGTGCCGTCAGCTCTGCGACGGCGGGGCGGACCTTGTGCAACTTCGCGCCAAAGGTTGGCCAATTCTTGACATTGCCCGCTTGGCCAAGCGCCTGAGCCCAGTCACGGCCGAGGCCGGGGTGCGGCTTGTCATCAATGATCATCCGGAGCTTGCTGCCGAGGTCGGCGCGTCTACAGCACACCTCGGCCAGGAGGATTTTTTTGACGCCGGTTATAATGATGTCGATAAGGTGAAGCCGGACGGCTCGACGCTCGAACTTGGCCTAAGCACGCACGCGCCGGAACAGGCTCGGCGCGCCTGCGAGGCCGGGGCGGACTACATCGCGACCGGCCCCGTATTTGCCACGCCGACCAAGCCGGGCCGCCCCCCGGTGACACTCGACTACGTCCGCTGGGCTGCCAAAAATATCGACCGACCTTGGTTTGCGATCGGAGGTATAGATCTCGACAATCTCGACGATATTCTCGCCGCCGGGGCGCGGCGGGTGTGCGTCGTGTCGGCGATTCTGCGGGCGCCGGATGTCGCCGGTGCTTGTCGCCAATTCAAGGATCGCCTACTCTCCGCCGCCCGTTAGCGGGGCGTTCCCCCGTTCAACCCAATTCAAAAAAATGAGCCTGCTTATCTTTGGATCCACCGCGCTGGACTCGATCATCACGCCGAAAAAAAAGAACCCCCGCCTCCTCGGCGGCTCGGGCAGCCACGCTGCTGTTGCGGCTAGTTTTTTCGTCGCACCGAAGCTGATCGGCGTGGTTGGCACCGACTTCCCCCGCAAATATATTTCGCTGCTCGAGCGCCATAAGGTGAACCTCAGGGGGCTGAAGATCCGCGATGGCAAGACGTTCCACTGGGCCGGCGAGTACGAGGTGAACATGAACAACCGGCGCACGCTAAGCACGGAACTGGGCGTGGTCGAGGGCTACTCGCCGGTATTGCCGGCCGCCCATCGCAAGGCGAAGTACATCCTGCTGGCCAACAACCCGCCCGGCGCTCAGGAGGCGATCATCGAGCAACTCGACAAGCCGAAGTTCGTCGTCGCCGACACGATGGATTTGTGGATGAACATCGCGATGAACGATCTGCTGAGTTTGCTCAAGCGCATCGACATGCTCGTGCTCAACGACAGCGAGGCGCGGCAGTTGACCGGCGACGACAACGTAGTCTCCGCCCTACCCAAGCTGCACAAGCTCGGACCGAAATATGTGATCGTGAAGAAGGGCGAACACGGCTCGATCCTCTCGTCGCGCCGGGGCCTGTTCGTCGCGCCGGCGTTCCCCTTGGCCAAGGTCCAAGACCCGACCGGCGCGGGCGACTCGTTCGTCGGCGCGATGGTCGGTTACCTCGCCAAGACCGGCGGCCCGGTCGATGCCAGCATCCGCAAGGCGATTCTGTACGGAAGTGTGGTGGCGTCGTTCTGCTGCGAAGGCTTCGGCCTGAACCGCACCACCAAGACCACCCGATCAGAGATCAACCAGCGTCTGCGCGAGCTGGAAAAAATGACACGCGCCTAAAGCTCGTCCAGCGCCGCAAGCACCTCGGCAGCATGCGTGGCGACTTTCACCTTGGGCCAGATTTTTCTGATAACACCGTCGGCATCGATGAGGAATGTCATCCGCTTGATCCCTAGAAAGGTCCGCCCCATGAACGACTTGTCACCCCACACGCCGTACGCCTCGCAGATCGACTTGTCCTCATCCGCGATCAGCGAGAACGGCAGCCCGAACTTGTCGATGAACTTGTCATGCCGGGCTGCCGAGTCGGCGCTCACGCCCAGCACCACCGCGCCCTTGGCCGTGATCTCGTCGTGCGCATCGCGGAAGCCGCACGCCTCCTTGTTGCAGCCGGGCGTGTTATCTTTCGGATAAAAATAAAGCACGACCGCTTGGCCTCTAAACTGGCTTAGCGACACTTCGCCGCCGCCGTTGGCTGGCGCGGTGAAGCCCGGCGCCGTATCGCCTTCCTTGAGTTTCATCTCCTTCATGCCGGCGGCAGCGTCGGGCCGCGCTTGGCCAAGGTCAATCCCGAGGCGAAAAAACTTGCGGCTCGCCTCTCTTTTCCTTAGCCACGGTTTGTGGCGGAGAACACGAGACAGGCCAAGGCGGCTGAACTGCACCAGCGCAGCGTCGAGTTGTGGCTGGCCGGCAAACGCGCCAACGCCATCGCCGCTTACCGGGAGGCGCTTGCCCTCGAGACCGACGCCATCTCGCTGCAACTCCGCGACACGCTGCCCAACTCATACAGCAATCCCGACGCCACGCCGAACGCACCAATCAATCTGCAGCAGCAAAACGCCTTCGCCGCCTACCGCAACACCGTCCGCCTCACCACCGACGACGCCCGTGCTTGGTTCAACATCGGCCTGACCCATGAGAAGGAAGGTCGAGCCACCGAAGCCGGTCAGGCGTACGTCGAGTCGTTCAAGAGCTACCACCGCACCCACGCCGCCAAGACGCTGCAGACCGGCGGCAAGGCGGCTGTCGAGGTGTGCCGGCGCATGACGGAGATCGACCCCAAGGACGCCAAGGTGTGGATCAACCTCGGCGCAGCACTTGGCCAAGCGGAGCAACAGGACAAGGAGATCGACGCTTATCGCAAAGCCATCAAACTCGCGCCAAATTATGCCGATGCATGGTACAACCTCGGTGTTGCAAAGGCCCGTTGCGAAGAGGATGCCGAGGCGATCCACGCCTACAAACAGGCGCTGCTGCTCTCGCCGAAGTTCGCCAAAGCGTGGTTCAACCTCGGCGTGTTACAGGGCAAGCTCGGCAATCCGCACGGGAAAATTCGCTCCTACCAAAAAGCCGTCGAGGCCGACCCCAACTTCGGCGAAGGATGGCACAACCTCGGCGTGATGCTCAACGCCGTCGGCAAAACTGAAGAGGGCGATGCGGCATTCACGCGGGCGCGCAAGCTGCTCAACCCGAAGTTCCGCATCGCCGAGACGATCGAGTTCAAGTCCGCCACCACGCCGGACGGCGCGCCAACCCAGCCAACCTCAGCCCCTCCAGTGTGAGCAGCGGCTCGACGCGCCGGATCAACGGCAGCTTGGCCGCCATCAGTGACGCATAACCACCCGTCGCCACTACCGGCAGCTTGGCCGCACCCAGCTCGCGCTTCAGTTGCCGCACCAACTCGGCGATCAATCCGCGATAGCCGTGCACCGCACCGCTGAGCATCGCACCGCGCGTGTTTCTGCCGATGACCGACTCCGGCTCGGCGATTTTGATGCGCGGCAGCAGCGCGGTTTTCTCGTGCAAATAATCGGTCATCGCCGAGAGGCCCGGTGCAATGATCCCGCCAGTGTAGTTGCCCGCCGCATCGACGACATCGAACGTCACCGCCGTGCCGAAATCGACCACCACCACCGGCGCGCCAAACCGCGCGTGCGCCGCGATGGCGTTGGCCAGCCGGTCCGCGCCGATCGTCGCCGACTTCGGGTAGTCAATGCCGATGCCGGTCACCGTCCGCGCCGTGAGCTGCCATGCCGTACACTCCCAGCGCCCGCGCAGAAGCCGCTTGAGCGGCGGGTTGAGCCGGGGCACCACGCTGCAAAACACCGCACCGGTGAGCCGGCCGGCCTTGGCCAAGCGCAGCAATTTGGCGAGCGGCCGCTCCGCTTGGCCAAGCACGAGCGACTCGCTGGCAAACCGGGCATCGGCCACGATGCGCTCGCCGTTGGCCACAGCGGCGTGAGTGTGCGTGTTGCCAATATCGACGAGTAAAACCACGGCGGCATGAGCTACCACACCCCAAGCCAAGTTTGAAGTTTGAACTTGGTTTGCTTGAAACTTTAAACTTGAAACTTGAAGCTCCCTTCCCTGCGTCATGCCGATCAACGACCGCATCCGAGACAAGCTGAGCCAACTCCCGCACAAGCCGGGAGTGTACCTCATGCGCGACCGGTTCGGCACGGTGATCTACGTCGGCAAGGCACGGGCGCTGCGCAAGCGGGTCAGCCAGTATTTCCACCCGTCCCGCCGCCACGGCTGGGACTTGAAACTGGCGGCGTTGATCGAGGCGATCGATGACTTCGACGTGCACGTCGTCAAGAGCGAGCCGGAGGCGCTGCTGCTCGAGGGCAAGCTAATCAAAGAATTCAAGCCGCGCTACAACGTCAGCTTTCGCGACGACAAGAATTTCCTGCTCATCAAGGTGAACCTCAACGACCCTATCCCGCGCTTCACCTTCGCGCGGCTACGGCAGCAGGATGGTGCGAAATATTTCGGGCCATTCGTCAGCGGCGGCGCATGTCGGAGGACGATCACGATGCTGCGCAAAAAATTCAACCTGCGCGGCTGCCGTCCGCTAAATCCAACCGAACGCGACTACAAACATTGCCTCTACGGCCACTTGCAGCACTGCTCCGCGCCGTGCGTCGGCAAGGTAACGCTCGATGAGTACCGGCAAAAGGTCAAAGAGGCGTGCCACTATCTCGAGGGCCAAACCGGCGAGTGGGAAAAGGAACTCAAGGCCAAGATGCAAAATGCCGCCAAGTCGCTTGACTACGAAAAAGCCGCACGCTACCGCGACATGATCAGCGACCTGCGTGAGACCACCCGCAAGTCTCGCAAGTTCACCCGCATGCCGGTGAAGCTACCGGGCGCGATCGATCCCGGACGCGACCTCGCCGCGCTTGGCAAGGCACTTGGGCTCGCCGCGCCCCCCAAGCGCATCGAGGGGTTCGACATCTCGAACATAAGCGGCACGTTCATGGTCGCATCGATGGTTAGTTTCTTGGTCGGCAAACCGGACCGCGCGCAGTACCGGCGGTTCCGCATGAAGAGCGTCTTGGCGCAGGACGACTTTGCCTGTATGGCTGAGACGGTGCGACGTCGCTACACTCGGCTTCGGAGCGAGGCGCGCCCGATGCCAGACCTAATTCTGATCGACGGCGGCAAGGGGCAACTTGGCATGGCGTGCCGCGAGTTGGCAAAACTCGATCTTGCGCACGTGCCGGTGATCGGCTTGGCAAAGGAGTTCGAGGAAATTTACCAACCGGGCGAAAGAACGCCACTCCGGCTTGGCCTCGACAGCGGCGCGCTGAAGTTGCTACAGCGCGTGCGCGACGAGTCGCACCGGTTCGCCAACACATACAACGCTGAGCTGCGATTGAAGAAAATCTCCGAAAGCATTCTCGATGAATTGCCGGGGATCGGTAGCAGTCGCAAGGCTGCGCTGCTCAAGAAATTTGGCTCTGTGCAACAGCTACGAAAAGCCAGCATCAAGGATATTCAGCAAGTGCCCGGCTTCGGCAAAAAATCAGCCGAGGCGCTGAAGGCTTTTTTGAGAACGCGACCGAGGAGTGGCAAGTCGGTCTAATTCTTCCGGGGGCCAGTGGTGGTTTGGAATTTTGGAACTGACTCGGCGATGAACCTGGCCATCTTGTCGAAGGTCGCGTCCTCGTCGCCCGGATTGCAGATCGCGAAGTATGTCACGTAAGCCCAGCGCTGCAGCACGCCTTCGCTAAGCAGTCCCTTGGTCATCATCCACATCCGGTCAAGATGGTGAGTCGCCAGCTTGCCGTCGGCGACAAACCAATAAATATAAACGCCCCGCACAGGCACCTCACGTCCGTTGCGGTCTAGAGCCGTTTTCGAGGTCGTCAATTTCATGACCTGTAGGTCGTAGATGTGCGGTTGCTGGATCGGAATGGTGACCACTTCGCGCAGGTCGATCGTGAATCCCTGCCCCGGTAGGCAATACTCCGGCTTGTGAATCGAGGTACGGTCCTGCCCCATGAGTACCACACTGCTCTCGATCCAGGTTTTGTCCTGGAACGAGTAGCGGCGCCGACCATACGTAGTGTCACTCGGCAGCCAGTCGAGCTCCAGCTTGGTGACCGGTGTTGGCTTGGAAGTGCAGTCAAAAACCCGCGCCGGCAACGCAACAGCATTCGTGCGGACGACTTGGCCCTCTTCGTTGTGCAACTCAATTGCAGCCAGGCGAAGTCCTGGATCGCCAAGCGCCTGGCCGGCTAAGCTGAGCCGTGCCAAAAACAGTGCCGACGCCCCGACTAGTAGTAGAAAAACCGCGAGGATGATTTTGCCCTGTTTACTCACCGGCCACCTCCGTTGCCGGCTCGGGCCGCTCGTCCTCCTTGATTACTCTGCCGAGAATAAGCACACCAACGAACGCCGGCACATACGGCAGCAGACTAAGGATTCCGTTGTCATGGACGAAGTTTCCGGCAGCCTGTCCGGCTCCCGGCTGGGCCGACTCCGCCACTTCGGCGGCGAGGATGATCAGCGTCAGCCGAAAGACATTCCCCGCCACCGCCAGCGGAAAGGCCGAAAGGATGATTATCGCCGTTTTCCAACGCGTGCAAAAGGCGACGAACCCGTAAATGGCAAACAACGCCAGCGTCCCCGTCAGGCTTCGAATGCCGCTGCAAGCGGCCGCGACCTCGTAGGCGTAGCGGCGCTTGGAGTCAAAAATCTGCACGCCTTCCTGAATGATGTCGACGCCGAGCAGCGTGCCGCAAATCCACCCCGTGACGTCCGACACCAAGTGTCGCAGCGGCACGGTGACGAAGTCGGCCATCGTCCCGAGCGGCACGGCGAACGCAAACAGGAAGACGGGAAAGAAACTGGCCCGCAACCAGGCCGGCCCCCAAACCAGACCGGTCAGCGCGTACACACCAAAATAAAATCCGACAATCGAGATGCGTGTCTGCTGGATGACGTAGCCGAGCAGATGCACCGCCAGCGCACATGCCACCAACGCCATCGCCGGCCACCAGTTGCGCTTGGGTGCGGCGAGCAGTTCGTCGCGTTTCCAGTAGCACAGGCCCAGCACGATCAGCGGGATGATGTAGCCCAGTTCGTCGTCCTTCGAGCTTCCGTAGGCGTAGTTCATCCAGCCATAAAGCGAAGGCGTATCGACGTAGCCGAAGGTGGAGTTGCCGAGCAGTTGGAAGAAAACGAGCCAAGCCCCAAGCAGCGCGAGGAACAGCGGCTTGTCCGGCATCCCCCGCCAAAAGCGCGACAACTCATCCCCGATGGAGGGGCGGTTGGCTTCGGCGTTGGTTTCAGACTTGCTCATGACATGCGCAACGTAGAGTAAACAGGTGAATCCAAAACGGCGATTAAAACCGGTTCACGCCCAGACGCGCCGGAGCATCCCGAGGAAATTCCCGCTCATAATTTTTTCGATGTCCGACCCCTGATAGCCGCGTTGGCCAAGTAGGCCGGACAGCTTCTCCAAATCGGCGATCGTGTCGAGATCGCTCGGCGCTTGCTCGCGGCCGAAGCCGCCGTCGAGGTCGGTGCCGATGCCGGCATGGTCGGCGTTGCCGGCGAGTTGGCAGACGTAATCGATGTGATCGACCACGTGCGACAACGCCACGCCGGACGACTCCGGGGTCGTCACGCCACGTTCCCAGCCGGGGATCAGCATCCACGCGTCGAGTGCCGCGCCGATCACGCCACCGCGCTCGATCACGCGCTTGAGTTGCCGGTCGCTGAGTTGCCGGTCGCCCGGCACGAGGGCGCGGCAATTGCAGTGGCTGGCCCAGACTGCACCGCCGAAAATATCCATCGACTCGTCAAGCGACTCGTCGCTCAAATGCGTCACGTCGAGAATAATGCCAAGCCGTTCCATCTCGCGCAGCAGGTCCGACCCCGCCGGGCCAAGGCCGCCGCTCTCGTGGGTGCCAGGCGCGTAGGTGCCCGGGCCGTAATGGGCCGGGCCAAGCGCGCGCAGTCCGCTCTCGTACGACTGCTCGAGGTGCTGCAGCGTCACCATCGAGTCCGCTCCCTCGAGGCTTAAAATGTAACCGACCGGTAGGTCGGCACCAGGGCCGTCGGCCCACTTGGCCAAGTGCGCCTCCAGTTGGCCAAGGTCGGCGATCTGCGTCATCTCACCCCGACGCTCCATCTCGCGATACCAGGCGAGCTGGCCCTGCGTCTGTGCCCAGGCCTGTTCCGGCGAATGCCAGCCGGGCAGCGGGTTGCCGCGCTTGGTGTACCGGGCGATCTGCGTTGCAACGCACAGGCCGATGTTGCCCCGGCGCATCTCCGGCAGTGAGACGGTGCCGCGGCCGCGATCCTTCTTGTCGGCCTGGCCGGCTTCGCGGGCGCGTATCTCGTCGAGCGGGCGCGACATGTCGCGGTTCCACTCGAGCGCGTTCATCGAGAGATCGAGGTGGGCGTCTAAAATAAAGAGGGTGTTGTCGGGCATGGCATGCGCTTGGCCAAGCGGCTGAGCGGCCGGTCAGTCAACGTCAGAACGCCCGGCCTGTGAAGCCCCGAGTTGCCAAGCGGGCCGCGCTTGGCCAAGCTCGCCCGCGATGAAAACCATTGCCGCCGCCCTGCTGTTTTTCACCGCCATGACCACCCAAGCCAAGCCTGTTGCCATCGTCATCCACGCCGGTGCCGGCCGTATCGACCGGGACTCATTCACCCCCGAGCACGAGCGGCTGTACCACGCCACGCTCGAGCAATCGCTCCGAGCCGGGCATGCCATCCTCAAGGGCGGTGGCAGCGCGCTTGACGCGGTCGAGGCCGCGACTGTCATCATGGAGGACGCGCCGGTGTTCAACGCCGGCAAGGGCGCGGTCTTCACCGCCGAGGGCAAAAACGAACTCGACGCCTCGATCATGGACGGCCGCGCGCTGCAGGCCGGCGCGGTCGGCGGCGTGACCACGGTGAAGAACCCCATCCGCGCCGCGCGCGCCGTGATGGAAAAGTCGCCGCACGTCCTGTTCACCAACCGTGGCGCCGAGAAATTCGCCGCCGACAACGGGCTCGAGATGGTCGATCCCAAATACTTCTTCACCGAGCGCCGCTGGAAACAGATCCAAACATGGCTCAAGCAGCAGGAAGCCAAGGCCAAACCACGCGCCGCCGCCGAGCCGGACCGACACGCCGACTACTTCAGCACCGTCGGCTGCGTGGCGCTGGACGCCAAGGGCAACATCGCCGCCAGCACCTCCACCGGCGGGATGACCGGCAAGCGCTTCGGCCGCATCGGCGACTCGCCGATCATCGGCGCGGGCACCTACGCCGACAACCGCACCGCCGGCATCTCCTGCACCGGCCATGGCGAATATTTCATCCGCCACGCCGTCGCACACGACATCAGCGCGCGCATCGCCTACAAGAAAGAAAGCTTGGCCAAGGCCGCGCGCGACGTCGTGCAAACCGTGCTCAAGCAGGCCGGCGGCTCCGGCGGCATCATCGGCCTCGATGCGCAGGGCAATGTCGTGATGGAGTTCAACACCAACGCCATGACACGCGGCTCCATCGGCCCGGACGGCATCCTCAAGACAGCGATCTTCAAGTGAACGCGCCTTGCCAGGCGGAAATCACTTTTCCACATACTTCGGCCGAAAACTGTGCTGGCAGAGCCCACGGAGCATTGGTATTATTCGTCCGGAAAAGGCACAATCATCATGAAAAACATTCCTTTTTACATCATTACTACTGCTCTGGTCGCGCTGGCATCACTTGCTCGGGCTGAGCACAAGACACCCACGGTTGGCCTCTACGGACAATCCCTGAAGGCCAAGACTGAGAAGCCGGATATCTTTGGCCGAACCAAGACCACCTACCAGAGTCGATACGGGCTCAAGGTAGGTACTTCGACAGCCGAGAAGACCGATATCTTCGGCCGCACCAAGACCACCCACCAGAGTCGGTACGGGCTCAAGGTAGGTACTTCGACAGCCGAAAAGCCGGATATCTTCGGCCGCACCAAGACCACCTTTAAAGACAAGTCGTACAAGACACTGGGAACGACCGTGACCCAAAAGCCCGATATCTTCGGCCGCAAGAAAACTGAAATTAAAGACAAGTATGGCCGGGTCATAGGAACGGCCGTTACTGAGAAGCCCGACATCTTCGGGCGCATTAAGACAACGTACAATGACAAGCACGGGCGCAAAGTGGGTTCAGCGACAACAGAGAAGCCGGATATCTTTGGCAACCGAAAGACTACCCACAAAGGGCACAACCCATTTAATTTTTTCCAGAAGAAGGAAAAGAAAGACTAGAGTAAAATTCAGCCTTTGAAGGCATAATGAAACAATGGGGAGAGCTTGGCGAAGTCCAAGGCACCGGAAGCTCGGTTAAATTTACTGATTGGAGTCAAGCGATTTTCGAGAAGCAATACTATCGGTTGAGGTTAGTGGAGTAATCTAAAATGCCATTCTCAATTTTGGGCTTAGGTACGGTCGTCGTAGATCATCAGGTACGGTTGCAGTTGCTGCCTGAACCGGATACGAAAGCAGAAGTTCTTTCGGATTGTTACCAAGTGGGGGGTCCAGTGCCGACGTCTTTGGCGCTGTTATCTCGCTTTGGAGCTGAGACTAGCTTTATTGGCAAATGGTCAACGGATGAATGGGGCGAGATGATTGAGTTGGATTTGAGTCGATCTGGAGTTAGCACCGGATCGGCATTGGTGTCACCGGCGGTTCGATCCGGGTTTGCGCATGTATGGGTGGAGGAAGAGACCGGGCGCAGGAGTATTGCTGCATATAGGGGAAGTCATTTAGTGGAATCAGGGGAGTTGGAGAGTGTTAATTGGGCAGCCTACCAAGCATTACATTTGGATGGTTGGTCGACAGAGGCTGCGATTGAAGCTGCACAACAAATGAAAGCTGCTGGCGGACGAATATCTGTTGATTTGGGATCACCAAAACCCAACTTGGAAACCTTGGTGGGATCGGTCGATTGGGTGAACTGCCCTTTGCGTTTGTTAGAAACGCTTTACCCCGGGGAAAATATTGAGAAGGCGGGGCGTAGATTGATCGAGATGGGGGCGTCTGAAGTAACAGTGACTAATGGTGACGCTGGCGCGTGGTTGATTGGAGTGGACGGTGTGAAATATCAACGTGCATTCTCGATACAAGCAGTAGACACGAATGGAGCTGGAGACGTGTTCTCTGGGGCGATGATTTATGGGGCATTTAGGGAATGGGGGCCGGAACAGCGGTTGCGTTTTGCTTCGGCAGCGGCGGCACTCAAGTGTTGTGCTGTCGGGAATCGAGAGGCCTTGCCAACTTTGAAACAGGTCGAATCATTCCTTTTGGAGGAGAACTAACCAATGCCCCAATAATAAAAACTTTTTAATTTCGACTTTTTCGGCGGCCAAAGTTGTCTGTAACTAAGCTTTCGCCGCTAAAAATGCGATTCGACACTCCTCTAGGCTTCTTCCCGCGGCTTTGATAAAATTCAGCCTTTAAAGGCATAATGAAAAACTGCTCATTTCAACTTTTGCAGCGGCGGTTATGCTGCTATTCAGGGAGGTTAATGCGGATCCTTTGACGTATAAAGTCGTCGGAGACACCGTTACCATCAAAGATTGTAAAGAGACTGCCTCTGGTGCGTTGGCGATTCCCCTTACCTATGACGGAAAACCGGTCACCAGAATTGGGGAAGATGCCTTCAATGGCTGCAGTAGTCTGACGAGCGTGACGATCCCCGACAGCGTCACCAGCATTGGGGAATATGCCTTCAGTGGCTGCACTAGCCTTACGAGCGTCACCATTCCTGACAGTGTTATCAGCATTTATAATGGCGCTTTCGATGGCTGCACTAGCCTTAAAATTATTACATATATTGACGTATATAATAAATTTGTAGGTAATGCTCCTAAGCTTTATGGGGCTAAAGTGTTCAGCAAAGTATCCGATAATGCCAAAGTGTTTATCAACCCAGATGCAATCGGTTTTGGCAAAACGTATGGAGGGTTGCCTGTAGTGTATAAAACGGTACTCCCAACTGATTATTTGACATACAAAGTCAGCGGCAACACCGTTACCATCACAGATTGTAAAGAGACTATCTCCGGGGCGTTGGCAATTCCCCTTACCTATGACGGAAAACCGGTCACCAGCATTGGGAATATAGCCTTCAAGAACTGCAGTAGCCTTACGAGCGTGATAATTGGCAACAATGTCACGAGCATTGGGCGCTGGGCCTTTGAGGGCTGTCACAGCCTGACGAACGTGACGATTTCTAGCAGCGTCATCCGCATTGGGAGTGTTGCCTTCCGGGACTGCAGTAGTCTTAAGAGTATTACTTTTGAAGGGAATGCACCTTCTTCTCTTGGTGCCGATGTTTTCAAATACTTACCCATTGGGGCGACGATTTCAGTGCCAGAGGGCGCAACTGGCTTTGGTGAAACGTTTAGAGGGTTGCCTGTAATAATTGAGGGGCAATTAGAAATTAGCACTTTCAGCAAATCCGCCGCACCATTCTCTCTTAACTTCGAGAGTATATCGGGTTTAACCTACATAATTGAAGCCTCACATGACTTAAAGAAATGGGGTGAGATTGGAGAAGTCCATGCCGCCGGAAGCTCGGCTGAATTCACTGATTGGCGAAAAGCGCTTTTCCAGAAGCAGTACTTTCGTGTGAAGTTGGTGGAATAATCGGCGTTTCAATAAACTGCTGAATGAAATCGCTTGTTCTCAAAGGCAATTTGTAGAGAATCCCCGCCCTACGTTCGGCATTCGGCCGACACATCTCTCCGGGTGGGCGAATGGCGCAGTGGTAGCGCAGCGGTTTTACACACCGTTGGTCGGGGGTTCGAATCCCTCTTCGCCCACCATATTTTATTGGCGTTTAGGAGAATCTGCTTGATTACGGACCCATTACGGACCTAATTGGCGCATGCAGGCGAATCAATTGGTCACTTCAAAGCCCGACAAGCACCCCATCGGGCCGAAGCCTCTCCTCGTTAAAGATGGCTCCGTCAGCGTCAAAATCTACGGGACTTGGGTAGATTCAAAGCGCACCGATCCCGCCACCGGCTACGCCTTAAAACACTACCTGCCGCAATACGCCGTTAGGTATTATTTGGGAGGGAAGAGACAAAACAAGAAATTCTCTGACCTTAACAAGGCCAAGCTTCATGCCAGGTCGGTCGTAACCAAATTCCGCAACAACGAAACCGAAGCCCTCAAGCTTACGGGGCTGGATAGATCAGCATATGTGGAAGCCAAATCGATCCTAAGTAAGGTAGATGGCTCCCCCTCCTTAATTGCTGCCATTCAGGAATACGCTGTTGCCAAGCGTGCATTGCAGGATGGCAGTGCCTCGTTAGAGCAGATTGCCAAGTACTACGTCCGGAGAAACCGAGCTATTGAGAGGCAGGTCAGTGTGGCTGAACTTGTCGAAGAACTGATCGCAGTCAAAGAGAAGTCCAACCTAAGCGACGACTACATCAGAACACTTAGACGGCTGAGGAGGTTTGGCAAAGACTTACAAATAAATGCGCATGAACTGAACTTCCCCATTCTACAGGAGTACATTGACTCAATGGTAGACCGCAGGGGCAATCCCACCACACCAAGAACAAAGCGGAACTACTGGAAACTGATCAACACACTCATTCAGTTTGGGGTTAAGAGAAAATGCATCTCCAATGAGATGCTTGAGCAGGTTAGGGGCGTCGATCTACCTAAAGACAATCCATCCGAGATCACGATATGGAAACCAAGTGAGTTTGCCGAAATGCTAAGCGCCGCAAGGCCCGAACTGGTGCCAACCTTGGTATTGGGCGGCTTTGCGGGAATCCGAACGGCTGAGACCAACCGACTGGATTGGGCCGACATTGATCTTGGAGGGAAGATGGTAAAGGTGGCTGCTTCAAAAGCAAAAACAAGGTCCAGAAGGATTGTTCCACTCTGCGATGCGGCAATAGCTTGGCTGAAGCCCTACTCAGCGAGAACAGGCAAGGTCGCATACTACGCAGAGACGAACAAATATGCTGCGGCAGTGATGTCAGACGTTCGGACCGCTAGGGAGCTTCAAGGTTACTTCACCGAACCGGAGTGGAGGAAGAATGCGCTGCGGCACTCCTACATCTCATACCGCTTAGCCGCCACACAAAACGCCCACAGGGTGGCAATCGAAGCGGGAAACTCAGAGAACATCATATTCAAGAACTACAGGGAACTGGTGACCGAGGAGGAAGCAAGGGCATGGTTTTCAATATTTCCGAGTGTGGAAAAGAACATCATCCCAATCAGTAACGCCATCTAATGAAGTTTAATCCTGCAACACTTCCGGAAGATGAGATCAACTCTGGTAAGATTTGGACACTACTTCAATTCAATGATGATTTTGAAAAGGATGTAGATTGGTTCTCTGAAAAATATCAAAGGATTAAAAGCAAAAGGGTAAAACAGGAAAACCAACTATTAATTATAAGGGCTTTACTTCAATTCAAAAGATTGCACATATGCCTGAATATTTGACAGGAGCGGAATTTTATGATTTTAAGAATATCAGAGATCCTGAAGCAAT
>ENA-OREN01001490-OREN01001490.1-marine-metagenome-genome-assembly--contig:-NODE-1490-length-27234-cov-3.372795_pt1 | contig 27234 bp, 18 predicted proteins | sample MGYA00248624_ERZ508555 | MGnify/ENA primary metagenome ERZ508555 (study PRJEB26222, sample SAMN06267773) | marine metagenome | isolation source: Saanich Inlet, British Columbia, Canada | place...
ACTACCATGCTATTCCTGCAAGTTAGGATTATTCCCCGGCCCAAAAAAAAGCCGTGCCTGCAATAGACAGGGTTTCTGCCGGAACGGCTAATTCGAGTTGGGTGGTTCTAGCTGGTCTGCTATCGTTTAGCGCACGTCAGGACTATGAAACTACTACTCACAACAATCGCAGCCGTGCTTCTGGTGGGGTGTGGTCCGAGTGTTCCAGATATTTCAATGTATGATGCGGCCGAAGTCGGCAATATCGAGGCCGTTAAACAGCATCTGGCGGCTGGTACGGATGTAAATGCTAAAGACAAAGATGGATGGTCACCATTGCATCCTGCATCCTACGAAGGTCATCAGGAGATAGTTGAATTGTTGATTGCTAAAGGTGCGGACGTAAATGCGAGAGTGGAGTTGGGTCCACAACAAGGGATGACTCCGCTTGATTCTGCTAACAATAGCGGTCGTACTATAATCGTCTCACTCCTTCGCAAACACGGTGGCAAGACCAAGAAGGAGCTGGAAGTCGCTGGTAACTAAATCCGCCTGTACCGGTTCAACGTCCCCATCACATCCTGCAACGCCTGCGCGTAGCCAGCACGCCAGTGGCTGGTCATCGCTGCCGCTGCCGTCACTGATCGCACTGGCCACACTACTTGGCCAAGCGAGCTTGCATTTCCATGGTAGTGCGGCTCAATTTCCTGCCGATGTCCTTGAAGAAACTTTTCGCTGACTTCCTGTTTCCGCTTGGCTTGGGTCTGTTGGTCGTGTCGTGCGCAAGCCCCGGGCGCGGCCCGGGCGGGGCGAGGCACGATGTGGTCATTCAAAACGGGACGATTTACGACGGCAGCGGCGGCGTGCCGTTTGTCGGGACGGTGGCCATTCGCGGCGACCGGATTTCGTACCTGGGCGCGCCGACGGAGCTGCGCGGCAAGACAGTGATCGATGCCACCGGCAAGGCGGTTTCGCCGGGTTTTATCAACATGCTGAGCTGGACGGCCAACGCGTTGCGCCGCGACGGTAAGTCGCAGGGTGACATCCGGCAGGGCGTCACGCTCGAGGTGCTCGGGGAGGGCTCGTCACTTGGCCCGCTCAACGCCACCATGCGCCGGCGCAAGGACGGTACGGACGTGCCGTGGACCACGCTTGGCCAAGGGCTCGAGCATCTCGTCGGGCTCGGCGTGTCGCCGAACATCGCATCGTTCGTCGGCGCGACCACGCTGCGCGTGCACGAGGTCGGCTACGAAAACCGGCCGGCCACCGAGGCCGAGCTGGAGCGGATGCAGGCGCTCGCCCGGGCCGCGATGGAGGAGGGCGCGGTGGGCATCAGCACAGCGTTGATTTATGCCCCGGCTGACTACGCCTCAACGGAGGAACTGGTACGCTTGGCCAAGGCGGTTGCGGAATACGACGGGCTGTACATCTCCCATATGCGCAGCGAGGGGTCGCAACTACTCGAGGCCCTCGACGAGCTGTTCAACATCGCACGCGAGGCCGGTATCCGGTCGGAGATTTATCACCTCAAGGCGTCGCGCCGGGGGAATTGGCACAAGCTCGACGAGCTGATCCGGCGTGTTGAGCAGGCGCAGAAGGACGGCCTGCAGATCACCGCGGACATGTACACATACAACGCCAGTTCCACCGGCTTGACTGGCGTGATCCCGACGTGGGTGCAGGAGGGCGGGCACGAGGCGTGGATGAACCGCATGCGTGAACCCGAGGCGCGCAAGCGGCTGCTCGGCGACCTGCGTGAGCAACTCGCCAACCAGCCGCCGGAAGGCATCATGATGGTCGGGTTCGAGAACGAGGAGCTGGGCAAAAAATTCATGGGCAAAACCGTCGCCGAGGCGGCTCGCATCCGGGGCCAGTCGCCGGAGGACGCCATCATCGACCTCGTGCTCGAGGATAACAGCCGCATCCAGTGCGTTTACTTCAGCATGTCGATGGACAACATTCGCAAAAAAATCGCGCTCCCGTGGGTGTCGTTCTGCTCCGACTCCGCTTCACTCGACCCGGCCAACGCCACCGACATGACCCACCCACGCGCGTACGGCAGCTTCGCCCGCGTACTGGGGAAATTCTCGCGAGACGAAAAAATCATCTCGCTGCGGGAGGCGATTCGGCGGCTGACGTCCTTCCCCGCTGCCAACCTGAAAATCAGGAACCGGGGCAGCCTGAAGGAGGGTTACTTCGCCGACGTGGTGGTGTTCGATCCGGAGACCATCACCGACCATGCGACCTTCAAGGAGCCACACCAGTTTTCTACGGGCGTGGCGCATGTTTTCGTGAATGGCGTGCAAGTGTTGAAGGACGGCGAACACACCGGTGCCAAGCCCGGCCGCGTCGTCCGCGGCCCCGGCTGGAAAGGGCACAGAAAGTCGGAGTGATCCAGTCCAAGTTCAGCCGCCGCCTGGCCGAGGGCTAATTGGGCACGCGGACTCGGAAGAAGGTTGCTGTTTCCCCCTGGCCAAGCGGGACGGTGTGGCGAATGAGATCGTCATTGCCGTTTGCGGTTTGAACCTCGCGCCAACTACGAAGATCGGCCGATTGTTCGATGATATAATTTACACCATCCTCACCGTGGAATGTAAAGGTGAAGGGCTTTTCTGAAACGAACGCCAACTTAATCGGCTTCGTCGGGCTGACGATTCCGCTTTCATTTTTGGCACCAGGAGTGGCTTTGGCCAGGGAGGTTGGGACGCCCTTATCGTTAGATCGACCCATGGCCTTGTCCGATTTTTGTTCACCGAAGGTGACCTCGTCGGCCAAGCGGCCCTCGGGATCGAATAACAAAATCGATTCGCCCTTGGCCGTGAGCTTGAACGGCACGTGGAATTCGTCGCCGGTTTGCAGGGGTTCGTCATCAGCCCAAATCAGCAGGTAGCCTTTGGCCGGGATGGTTGCGCCCTCTGGAAACTGCCATTTGCGTGGAGACGTTTTTTCGTCGGTCAGCCACCAACCGGAGAGTTCGACCGGTAGTTCGCTGCGGTTATGCAACTCGATCCAGTCGTCGAAGTTGCCGTCGGCAGTGTCTTTGAGCGTTGAGTCGTTCGACGCCATCCATTCGTTTATTTGAAGGCTTTCGTGAGGGAAAGAGGCATCTCCCGTGTAGCTCACTTCAATGGATTGTGAGGCGTCTTCGATCGGTTGACCGTCGCCTGCGATGGCGGTGAGGGTGTACGATTTTTGAGGGGCTTCGACTGGCAACACCAGTTGCCATCTGGTGAGCTGTTTCCATTCGAGTTGCTGGGGCACGCCGTTGACTTGGAGTGAGCGCATCCGTAGCGGTGCCGATCCGGAGAGGGTAACCGTGAGTTCGTCCGTTTGAATGTCACTCAACTGAGTGACAGAAAACTCGTTGTCCAGCCGGTCGATGGTTCTTTGGAGGTAGGAGGAACGGTCCTTGATAAAGGAGGTGAGCGATGTAGGCGGGTTGACGGTTTGCTTGTTGGCCTTGAGGGCGTTGTATTTTTTATCCACGTATTCGTTGAATGCATCACCGTTCATCGGGCCGTCGAGCATTTCGAGCACCGCCCTTAGGTAGTGGCGCTTGAAGTGGTTGACGCGGTAAATTTTCTTGATAATTGGATCGCCTGTCAGGCTCCAGAAATAGGGGTTTCTGGTACTAAACAATTGATTGTTACTGCCGAATGATCCCTTGCCCAGGCCAAGGTCAATATCCCACGGGATCATTTCAAAACGGCCCTTGGTCGGTTTGAAAGTGGACATATTTTGGCCGTTGGATGCACCGTAACTGTCCCAGTTGCTGATAATGTTTTCCACCGCGAATACACGCATCCACTGTTCCATGTTGGCGACCTTCTCAAGGCGCTGAATGTACTCTGGATTTTTCGTGTCGTTAATCCGTTGGGCCAGTTCGAACAGGTTGGCCATTTGGTTGGCGGAACCGTCATAAGCCCGAGGAGACCAGCTCAAGCGATAATACCACGGCTGAATTCCGTTTTTATCCTGATTGCCGCCAAGAAATGCAGGATGGGATTCGTACTGGTAGTTTTGGCTTCTTTTGGGGTTGGTGAGTTCCTTCCACATCTGGATTTTATATAGCTCGCCACCGGCGGCGGGATACCATTGCCGAACCAGATCGCGGTTGGGACGTTGGGTATCCTCGTAAACCTTTGCGCGTTTGCGTCCGTTAACATAGAGGTTGACGTATCTCCTGTGGATGGTCGTGACACCCGCCTTGTACATCAACCAGAAGGCTGCCTGTTCGATTTGCGCTGTTGGTTCAGGAACGCGATCAGAAGGGGCACCCGGCATGCTCAACACAATTTTCTTGGCGCCCATGAAGCGGTTGTCGCTTGGGAACGTGGCGTTGTAATCGGACAATGCGCCGGTCGGCCCGGTATACACGCGGCTATGGTAAGAACCGGCACCGTAATACATTCCGGTGTCATAAATCACACGTTCACCCTTATAGACCATCGTCACCGGCAGGGGAGCATTGCTTCGTTTGTGATTTTTGCTCCACTGCAATGAGGCGTCTCGGTTGATCAAAAAATGGTATTGGCCCAGTTCGTTGATCTTGGCTGGGCTGGTTCCCATGCGGATTAGGCACTCTCTCGCCGGAGCAGTGCTTGGATAGGAGCTAGTCTTTGCTTCCTCAAGTGCATCCTCCGCTTCGATCTGAAAACAAACCAGTTTGGCCATGGTTTGTGCAGGTAGCTGGCCGGTGAAGATACCATCGTTGGCGACTTGGTCTTGCGCCGTTCCGTTGTCTACCATCTCAACTTCAGTCGTCGTTTTGCTTGGGTCGATGCGGTAGTGCAGTGTGACTTTGGCCAAGCCATCCGGATCGGTGATTCGAGCACTGACTGTTGCCGGTTGATTTTTTTTTGGATAAACCGGCGAATGAATCACACCGGTGATGACGGGGCCAACATTCTCCACTTGGATTGAGTTCGGTCGGGTTGGCGTGCCCAGGTTGGTCGGAACCGGCAGACTGCCAAATGCCTCGTAGCCTCCATTGCGGGTGCGCATTAGCAACTCCGGGTGACCGCGCAGCCATCGCGCCTTGGCCTCGATTCGCATTTTTGTTGGATTTCGACCTGACAATGATAGCCAGATGCCATTGCCTTCCGTGTCGCCACGGTTGGATGCTTTCACATGTAACGCCTTGCTTCCGTCGGTGCCTTTGCCGGCGATGATTTCGGTTTGATCGTGCGTGCCGACGAGTTCCAATGTGGATTTTTTTTCAAAACCAGGATTCTGTACCCGCTTGGCATCGGTTCTGGCATCGTAGACTTGAACGTCGTCCACGAGACACTCGCCTTTATCTAGCAGAAACATTTGTAGGTAATTTGGTGAAAAAAGGTGGTTTCGGGTTTTGTCCGGTGAACCCTCGCCGGAGATTGTCACCCAGTCGGATTTTCCGCTTTCGTCGCTGTCGGCCCAGTTGCTCGCCTGTCTATTGTCCGAGTGCGGATCTCGCAATTCAAGGCTGCTTCCGTTGGCGTCCGACCACTTGCCCCAGTTGCCGCCGTCGCCGTAAGTCACCTTGTCCACCGGCACGCGAACTGACTTCAACGCGCCGGGCTTGCCATCGACAGGCACCTCTTTCGGCATGGTGAGCAAAAGTCGCTCGCCACGATTCGACAATGTCCCGCCGTAGTCGCCGTAAACCAAACTGGGGTCGAGGTCCTTCTGCTTGGTCAAGAGTTGAGCACGGTTTTTGGCCACCACCAAGTAACCCCCGGCAGGCAAACGTGTGCCGTCCAGAAAACGATAATCAATGCCGTCTTTGAATTGCCAGTTACTCAAGTCAACCGCTTCGTTGCCGCGATTGTGCAGTTCGATGTATTCGTCGCCTGAGTCGAGTGAGATCGGGTTGTACATTATTTCGTTGATCACGATATCGTGCTGAAACGGCGACTGGTTCGCTTGGCCAAGCGTTGGCTTGGCGAAGTGATCCCATTGAGCATCGCCGTCGCGAGAGCGGCCCAGCGAGAAACCATTTGGTTGCGCTTTGTAATGAATGACATCGAGTACTCGGGTATCTGTGGCATTTAAAAACCAAACTGCACCCTTTCCATCGACCAGCGGAAAACCAAGCTGCTCGGAAGACACCGCCAGTTGTTTCCCGGCGTCGATCATTGTTCCCTCGTTAAAGGTGAATTTTTTGTCACCAACCGAGTCTGTCAGTACCGCACCGGACAAATCTGAATCTGTTGCCGAGTGGTTGAACAACTCGACGAACGCTGGAGTATTGCCATGGGCGTTGGTTTTAATTTCGTTTATGCAGACCCGATGCAACGGCTCGTCGTCGATCGTGTCCGCCTCGCCTGGTGAACCGCCGACGGTATTGCTCTGTACCCAGGCTCGCATGTCCTGTTCGCCATACGACGGGCGGCCAAGCGTCAGTGAGTGGCCGGCGCCGTCCGCACTGCTTGGCCATGGGGCACGCGTGTCGTAGTCGACTTCGAATAGCACTGCGTCGAGATTATTTCGCAGCCGCAACCGGCCGCCGCCGTTTGAGAGCCGCCCCGTGTACGGTCCGAGCACGTTCTCCATACCATACGCTTTTTTGACCGCCTCGGGGTCGGAGGCAATGACGAGGTAGTTCAGTTTCTCGATACGTGTTCCGGGTGGCAGGCTGTAGTTAATGTCACCGTCGATGTGGAAGCTGCCGACCTCCTCCCACCACGGTTGCGAGTTGAAAATCTCGATAAACTCCAAGTTGGCTCCACTCTCCTGTGGTGCTGGATGATACATGATCTCGGAGATGACAAACGGCGAACGCCGATTCGACGGCCCGGGCCGCTCGAGATTGGCTGCATCACCGCTTAGGGACCGACAGAAGGCCTCATTGGCAACACCAAGTAAAAACAGCAAAGAAAATAGGGAGAGAATTTTTTTCATTCTTTCGTTGTAGCACGTTGATGTGAATCAATTGGCTGACACGAAGCGATATTACAATTTGAATGCCACAATAAGTTACAAAAATGACAAAGTACCTTTGTGATAAACAAGAGTGCGATATCGGGGTGGTTAGATGGGAGGAGCCTCTTTAAATCGATAGTTTGTGCATGACTCCATCCTTCATGATGACACTGAGGTTTTCACGATCGAGCAGCACCATGGGGTCGGTCAGGGGATCGCCCTTGACCAGTAAAAGATCGGCAAGGAAGCCTTGCTTCACTTGGCCAAGGCGGCCGGGCATGTCCATGGCTTCGCCTCCGTTCTTTGTCATGGTGAGGATCGATTCCATATTCGTCATGCCGCAGTGCCGGATGAAGTGATCCAGGTCGCGGGCGTTTTGACCGTGCGGGGTGATCATAAAACCGTAATCGCCCCCGCCCAAAATCCTCACACCGCGTTTCATCAGTTCCTTGATGCCTTTGACTGCGCTTTCGAGTTCCTCCCGAAAGCCCATGGCCTTGACCTGTTCCTCGGTGAACCAGTCCGATCCCTCGTAGGCGGCAATGGCAGTGAAGCCGAGGTTGGGACTGACGAAGATCCAATCCTTGTTTGCCTCCAGCATGTCGAGGGCTTCCTCGTCGGCGTAGTTGGCGTGGTACACCACCTTGATGCCGTGCCGGATGCAGCGCTTGACCGACTCGGCGCTGCGGGCGTGGGCACTGAGCCGCTTGCCGTGGGCATGGGCAACCTCGGCGGCGGCGGCTACCTCCTCCTCGCTCATGATGGTGGTCTCGGAGTCGGCGTGCGGCACGAAGGAGTCGCCGGAGATCACCAGCTTGATGATGTCCACACCTTCGCGGATGAGTTCCCGTGTGAGTCGGCGGTACTCCTCCGGGCCGTCGGCCATGAGGGCCATGGAATCCACCTTGGGCATGTGCAGGGTGCGCATATCGCCGAGCCCGCTGGTGACGGTGAGCCAAGGGGTTGCGGCCAGGAGCCGTGGACCGGGAATTTCGCCCTTCTCGATGGCGTTGCGGATCACGACATCGAGCCGCGGCTTGGCCGACGCGGCGCTGATGCAGCTTGTGATGCCGTGGTCGAGATAGAGCCGGGCGTTGTGCATGGTGAGCAGGGTGTGCTCCTCGGGGGGGATTCGCCCCAGCGCAGCCAGGTCGTCGGTGTTGTCGATGCTCAGGTGCGCGTGCGACTCGACCAGGCCCGGCATCAGGGTGGTCCCGTCGCCACCGTCGATGATCTCTGCGCCGTCGCGTTGCAGCGATTCGCCTTCCCGCGCAACCGCAACGATCTCGTTGCCCTCCACCAGCACTTCGCCCCTGAAGGGTTCATCCCCGCTGCAGTCGAGCACGGTTACGTTTGTGAAAAGATGTTTGCTCATTGGTCAGTCGTTTGGTGACGGTTTCAATTCATTCAGTAAATCCTGGGCGGCGTTCCCTAAGTGCAGGGTATCGACGCCGGCCAGGATCAAGTTGTAACCCTTTTTCAGGTAGGGCCGCACCGCATCGGCGCTGACTCCAAAATAACCGATGGGCATGCCCGTGGACTGGCATGCCTGGGAAATCCGTTCGATGGCACCGACGACAGCCGGGTCGTCGAGTTGCCCCATTTTGCCGAGGCTGGCGGAAAGGTCATACGGCCCAAGCATGATGCCATCGACCCCCTCCACGCGTACAATCGACTCGATGTTTTCAACCGCTTCGATGTGTTCCGCTTGGACAAGGACCGCCACATGGTCGTTGGCTGTTTCCAGATATTCCGCAAAGCGCATCCCGTAGCCGTGCGCCCGGCCGAGGCCCACGCCGCGAGTGCCCTGCGGCGAGTAGCGTGCAAAGCGCACTACTTCTTGAGCCTGCTCCACGGTGTTGACCTGCGGGGCGATGATTCCTGCCGCACCCAGGTCGAGTACTTTTTTGATCGGCACCTCCGCCGCGGCGGGCAATCGTACAACGCACGCAACCCGGTCGCCAACGGCTTGGAGGATGCCTTGAATGTCGCTGTACTCAAGGGAGCCGTGTTCGGCGTCCAGGAACAACCAGTCAAAACCGATGTCGGCCAAAATTTCTGCGGTGGCAGCTGTAGGAAGGGTGACCATGGTGCCAAGCAGCGTTTCGCCACTTTTTAATCGTTGTCGGAAGTTGTTGCTCATGACTAGTTATGTGCGTTTTGGCCAAGCGTTTGTGTGTTTACGCCTTTTTCAGTTTGGGATTACCAGATTCAATCACCATGGAGGTGCGCTTGGTCACCTTACCACCCGGTTTGGTTACCTTGTCCACCACCATAAAATCGCTAGTCCAAGTCTCGGGGGTGAGTGTGCAGCGGACATAGCCGCGTTGGCGATTGTGGAATTTGATGCAGGGATTATTGGACAACAACTTGTCGTGGTCCTTGATTTTATCCTGTCCATCGCCAGCGCTGGAAATCGATGTGCCAACAAACTCGGTGGCGACGACCGGTGTGTCCGGTTTGCGATCGTCCACTCGGAGTTCGTTGCCCCAGTTCATATGAATGTCGCCCGTGAGAACCACCGGGTTGGCCACTTTGCGCTCAAGCATGAAGCGCAGTAGGTCCATCCTCTCGTGGGCATAGCCGGGCCATTGATCCATGGAGTAGGTCGTCGGAACGCCGCTGTTCGGCATGCCAACCATCGCCATCATTACCTGTTGAGCAAGCACGTTCCAAGTGCCATGGGATTGAATCAGCGATTGCTTTAGCCAGTTTCGCTGTGAGGCACCCAGCATGGTGTTATCTGGGTTCAGTGCGGCGGTGTTGATCGGTGATCGCTGGTCGTTGTTTGGCTGGTTACTCCGATATTGTCGCCCGTCAAGCACCATGAATTCTGCCAGTTGGCCAAACGAGGTCTTACGGTACAGTTGCAGGTTTGGTCCGGTCGGAACGGAGGTGCGTCGCAGCGGCATATTCTCATAAAAAGCCTGGTAGGCATTGGCTCGCCGGATCAGAAAGTCAGCCGGATCAGTCCCCTTCAACTCTGAAATATCATTTGCGTAATTGTTATCAAACTCATGGTCATCCCAGGTCACAAACCAAGGGCAGCGCAAATGCATATTTTGCAGCAGTTGATCGGACTTGTATTGTGCGTAGCGTACGCGGTACTCGGCAAGTGACTCAATTTCCTTACCGTGATGCAGGCGTACCTGTCCCTGGTTACCGGACTTATATTCGTAGATATAGTCGCCAAGATGAAATACGAGATCCAGTTGGTCCTGTGCCATTCGCTCATAGGCTGTATAATATCCCTGTTCAAGGCTCTGGCATGAGGCGAATGCAAATGTCAGCCGACCTGGCTTCGAGTCCGCTTGAGGCAATGTTCGCGTTCGGGCGATTGCACTCTCTTCATTGCCGGCAGTGAACCTGTACCAGTACCAGCGATCGGGCTTGAGTTTGCTGACCTCAACATGGACAGAGTGCCCCAGCTCCGGAGTGGCGATTTCAGTGCCTGAAGCAACAACCTTTCCCATCGATTCATCCTCGGCGACCTGCCACTTCACAACAATCGGTTCGGGCGGCATGCCACCGTCAGGATCCAATGGCTTTGGGGCGAGGCGGGTCCACAGTACCACGCTGTTGCTATTCGGATCACCCGAGGCAATGCCAAGGGAAAAAGGATAGCTGGAGAACCGGGGATTATGGCGTGCCAAAGTTGAACATCCAATAAAAGGAATGCTGGACAACATAGTGGCGTAAGCTAGGAACAACCTTCGGCTGACGCCGCCTTCATGTCGAATCGCGTTGTGGATGGAGGATCTATTCATCGTTTTGCTTAAATCGGCTTTTATGTGGGGACACGGTTATCGCTTTGGGGGAAGTTTTCAAGCTGTCTTTGAGTGGGTCGGAGTTGACGGACGGGTTTGGGGCTGGAACGCTTTGCGAAACCATGATTGTAAATTCATTTTTATCTCGCCTAGGCTTTGCTTCTGCACTGCTTGGATTGGTATTGCCCTTGCCAAAAGCGGCAAAGTTGGGGCGGCCCAATTTTATCATCATCTTCTGTGATGACCTGGGCTATGCGGACATCGGGCCATTCGGCTCTGATAAACATCGCACTCCAAGCCTCGACCGCATGGCGGAGGAGGGACGCAAGTTCACGAGTTTTTACGTGACTAGCGGCGTTTGCTCACCGTCGCGTTCGTCGCTGATGCCCGGTTGCTATCCCAAGCGCGTTGGCCTGCACCAGAACGAGAAGAGCCGGGGAGTTCTCTTCCCTGACAATCAGCGCGGTCTTAATCCCAGTGAGATCACTATTGCTGAGGTTTTAAAGGCCAGAGGGTATGTCACCGGCATCGTTGGCAAGTGGCATCTGGGCGATCAGCCGGAATTCCTGCCGACGCGGCAGGGATTTGACTCCTACTTTGGTATCCCGTTCTCGATCGATATGGGGCAGAAGGATCGGCCGACCAAGCTGTACCCGCCGCTGCCACTCCTGCGGTGGAGAAAGTGATCGAGGAGGAGCCGGATCAGCGGCTCATCACGCAGCGTTACACGCGGGAGGCGATCGCGTTCATCGTGAGCAACAAGGCCAGACCGTTTTTCCTCTACCAGCCACACACGATGCCGCACTGGCCGCAGTACTCGAGCGAGCGTTTCGCCGGCAAGTCAGCCAACGGCAAATGGGGCGACGCCGCAGAGGAAATCGACTGGTCCACGGGTGAGATTTTGAAGGCGCTCAAGGCCAACGACCTCGATGAAAAGGCGATGGTCATTTTCATGTCCGACAACGGCGGCGCGCTGCGCCACGGCGCAAGCAACAAGCCGCTCAAGGGCGGCAAAGGCTCGACGTGGGAGGGCGGCCACCGCGTGCCGTTCGTGGTGCGCTGGCCCGGCGCGATCCCGGCCGGCACGAGCAGCGACGTGATGGCGACGTCGATGGATCTGCTGCCGACGTTGGTTAAGCTTGCCGGCGCCAAGCCGCCGGGCGACCGCAAGATCGACGGCAAGGACATCTCCCCGCAAGCCGGGGGCGGCGACGCCGCACAAGGCGTTTTACTTTTATGCGCGCGGCCAACTTCACGCCGTTCGCAGCGGCGACTGAAAGCTGGTTTTCACCCGGGGCAAGCAGACGCCCAAGGGCGAGCCGGTGGCGCTATATAACCTGGCCAGCGACATTGGTGAGGCGAGCAACGTGCTCGACGATCACCCCGGGGTGGCCAAGCGCCTGGCCAAGCTGGCCGAGGGGATGCGTGCCGATCTCGGCGACGACTTGACCGGGGCCAAGGGTAGCGGCACCCGCGAATCCGGGTTTGTTCAAAATGCCAAGCCACTCACACGCTGGAAGTAACTGTAACCTTGTAACCTTGTATTTCCTGTGGTAATATTGGAAGTAGTTGAGTCATGGAGCCTTACCGGGATAGAGGCGCATATTTTGAATCGTTTTTTCATACCCCCCATTTTTGCACTGACGATGTCGTTTGCCCAGGCACTTGGCCAGGGGGCGGAGCCGTCTGGCGGGCCGGAGTCGCTCTTTGGCTTGGACAACGTCATCGATATCCATATTCGGATCGAATCGGAGGAATGGGCCAAGTTGCAACCACCGGCCGATGTGCGGCTGGACGGCGAGGCTGTGGGTGAGGCGTTCGGGGACCTGATCGCCGACGCCACCGCAGGCGGTCATTTTCGCAGCGAGAAATCCACACGCCCCGGTCTGGCCGGTTACCTCGGGGTCGACCACCAGTACGGCCGGGCGGATGTCGAGATCGACGGTGAGACGGTGCGCGGTGTTGGCCTGCGCTACAAGGGCAACGGGACATTCATTGAGGGGCATGAGAGCAGGAGGTATTCGTTCAAGATCGACTTCAATGAATATGTCAAGGGACAGGAGTTTCGAGGGATTACGAAGATCAACTTGAACAACAACATTACCGACCCGTCGCTGATGCGTGAGGCGTTGTCGTATGAGTTGTTTCGCGAGGCGAAAATTCCTGCATCCCGCGTCGGCTATGCGAAGGTGTATTTAACGATTCCCGGTGAGACGAAGCGTAAGTCGGTTGGCCTTTTCACCGTGGTTGAGCAAAAGGACAAACGTTTTTTGAAACGCAACTACGGCTCGTCCAAAGGGTTGCTGATGAAGCCTAGTACGTTTGGGCTGTTTCGCTACTTCGGTGATGATTGGTACGAGTACCAGATTGGATTCGTCCCAAAAACAGAGCCCACAGAGGAACAAAAGAAAAGGGTTATGGAGTTCGCAAGGCTCATTCACGAGGCGGACTTTGATGAGTTTGAAGAACGATACGTAGACTATCTCGATGTAGATCAGTTCCTGCGATTCGTGGCCTGCAACGTGGTGGTATGTAATCTCGACAGTTTTTTTGGCGGATCGCAGAACCACTACATTTATCTTGAGCCGGAATCGAACCGTTTTCAGTTTTTGCCTTGGGATATGGATCATTCGTTTGGAGCATTTCACATGATGGGGACCCCAGACGCCCGTCGCGACCTTAGTATCGATCGGCCTGTCACCGACAAGCATCCCATCATCGATCGAGTGCTTCGAGTGCCGGCAAACAAGGAAAGGTATCACGCACATCTCGAAGATTATTTGAACACGGTTTTTGATGAGGATAAAATGTTTGGAAAGATCGAATCGGTTGGTGCGTTCGTGCGGCCTATGGTGTCGCTCAATGGCGGCGGTGCCGAGGCGAGGTTTGATCGGGTGCTGGCGTCGGAGCCTTCTTGGGAAGAGCAGCATCCGCTAAAGTTTTTTGTGATGAAACGCCGTGAGTCCATCCGGGCCCAGTTGGACGGGTTATCTAGTGGTGAATCTGTGGGGTTCGGCGGGTTTCCGGACATAGGGCAGTTTATTCCTTGGATTATTAGTGCTTTGGTGTTGCTGTTTCTTAACGCGATTGGCTGGATCTGGGGTATCGTGGTTGGTTTTCGTGGGAGCACACTTTGGGGGTGCCTGAATATTTTCTTATCCCCATTGGCTCCGGCGATATACGGGTTTGCCGTTCGGCGCGATCTGGGTTTTCGCTGCGCGATGTTTGCTACATTCTGTATCATTGGCTGGATTGTTTTTATTGCCGCAGTCGTGACCCAGATTTCTTAATATTTTGATGAAATATCGACTTACAACGATCGGACTAGCACTCGTGGCTGCGCTTGGACAAGTGCAGGCGCAGGACTCGATTGAACTTAAGGAGGCGGATCACAAGTTGATTCCGTACGGAGAGAAGGAGCGCCAGGTATTGCACCTTTGGTTGCCGAAAACCAAGACTCCCGCTCCGCTGGTGTTGCATTATCACGGCGGAGGTTTTTTGGGAGGTGATATTCGCAAGAAAACACAAAGTCGAACTGCCGCGATATGCAATGCTGCCGGTATAGCGTATGCCGATGTGGAGTATCGGTTGCTGAATCAGGCGATGTTGCATGAGATCATGCGTGATTGCTCACGAGCAGTTCAGTTCCTGAGATATAACGCAGAAAAATATAATTTGGATAAAACTCGTGTCGGCGCGTATGGCGAATCGGCTGGTGCTGGTGCTAGTCTTTGGATGGCGACGAAGGACGATTTGGCCGATCCAAGATCGAAAGATCCAGTGCTGCGCGAGTCGAGTAGACTGACTGCTGCTGCCGGTTTCTGGGTGCAGGCCACTTATGACATTGTGCAGTGGCCGAAGATTCTCGATTTGCCACCTGAAAAAACACCGTACTGGGGCTTTCTGAAGTTCTGGAAACCACAACTTTCCGAGGAACGGTTCAACGAGCTACGTAAGGACCTCGATATGCTCGGGAACATGAACAAGGGCGACCCACCGATGATGTTCACCCCAGGCAAACAGGACAAAGGTGTGCATAGCCAGCGTTTTGTCGATGCACTTGTAAAACGTGCCAAGGAAGTGGGTGCAAGCTTGATTATAGAGGATGAGCGAAAAGAGTTGATTCAGTTTATGTTTGCCAAACTCAAAACTAAGCCCAAACAAGTGTCAGGTACGCAGTCGGGCGGTAAACCGGTACGCAAACCTTTTCCGCAGCACTGGGGTGTTCCCCCGGCAATCCAAACCCGCGACTACCGTAAGCTTCCTGGTGACTACGGTTTCGGTAGCAGTACACTTGCAAATTGGATTCAGGAAAAACTGGACAACGATTCGAAGAAATGACTTGGAAACTTTTGAAGGTGTCTGCGTCTTCTACACTCGATTTGCCGCAGTGAATTTACCGTTAAATCTTTAGAGTTAACTATGAGCAACGACACGGTGTTTGTTCTCGGCGGTGTGCCGGCCACTAATATGAATGTGAGGCACCGCATCCAGTTTACGGTTGGTGATGCCGTGTTCTACATCAATTTACCACAGCAAGACGGCAGTTTCCGCTCCGTCCTTCTCGTGCGCGACATCGAGATGGAGCTCGCCCGAAAACACGCCCGTGCTGACGAGGTTGGTTGCGCCGCTGACTACGAGCCGGAGGGTGGTTTGTCCGGTGACCGCGACACTGCGCTTGCCCAGGCCGGCGCCGAGTGCCTCCGCCGCAATGGCATTGACCGGGTGCGTACGGATGGTTCGTTGCCGATGATCTTCACCGCGCATCTTCGCGACACCGGAATTGAGGTTGAGTACGATCCGCAGTTGGCTGTTCTGGATCGACGTACCAAATCGGAGGAGGAGGTGGCGTATTTGCGAAGGGCGCAGTCGGTCACAGAGGAGGCGATGGAGTTTGCCTGTGGGATGGTTTGCGCGGCGACGGCTGATGCCGAGGGGGTGTTGCACGATCACGAGACGATGCTGACCTCGGAGTTGATGCGTCAACGAATCACAAGTTTTTTAATCGGCAAAAACTTTTCAAATCATCATGACTCAATTGTCGTGACGGTGCCGCATGTGGCCGATTGTCATCATCACGGCACGGGCGCGCTTCAGACCGGCCTGCCGGTAATCATCGACATTTTCCCACGTGACAATGAGACCGGTTACTGGGGCGACTGCACCCGGACGGCGGTGAACGGCGAGCCGTCACCGGAGTTGGTGCGAATGCATGCCGCGGTGGTTAAGGCCAAGGATGAAGCCATCGCCGCGTTGCGGGTGGGAACAACCGGCGACGCTGTGCATCAGGCGACCATCGCATCAATCACCGGCAGCGGCTACGTCATGGGATTGCCGCCAGCAGATGCGGACGATGGATTCATCTCGATGCGCCACGGCACCGGCCACGGGATCGGGTTGGATGTCCACGAGCCGATTTTGCTCTCGGACGGCGGTGGCGAAATCATGGCCAACGAGGTATTCACCGTGGAGCCGGGCTTGTACTCGGCCAGGTTCGGCGGCGTGCGTGTCGAGGACATGGTTGTGGTCACAACAGCCGGGCCGAAAAACCTCAACTGTCTGCCCGATCACCTCGACTGGCGGTAGGGAAGGCTGTCCCTTTTATCCGCTCCGCCAAGCTTGGAACAAAAGGATTTCGGCATTGAACCGGTGGCTGGCTTTTCGTATGTTCTCTGGCACAGGATTCTGTTATGAGATTTGGTATCAATTCATTTTTGTTCGTGTCGCCGTTCGTGACGCAGAGTACCCGCCTCTTTTCCAAGTTTAAGAAGTGGGGTTTCGACACCGTTGAGTTGCCGATCGAGGCGCCTGAGCACATCGACTCGGTGAAGGTCAAAAAAGCACTCGATCGCGCCGGTCTGGCCTGCGGTTCGGTCTGCGCCTGCATGGGGCCGGGGCGGGATTTTCGTGGCTCAGCCAAGGACCAGAGCGAGGCGATGAAATATTGCAAGGCGCTTATCGACCACATGGTGAACCTCGGCTGCCCATCGCTCATCGGCCCGGTTTACTCCGTGGTCGGCAAGGCGGACGCCGTCGATCCGAAGGATCAAAAGAAGGAGTTTGCGCTCGTGGTGAAAAATCTCAAGGTGCTCGCCGCCTACGCCGAGAAGAAGGGCGTGCAGATTTGCGTCGAGCCGCTCAACCGTTTCGAGACCGACTTTTTGAACACGTGCGAGAAAGGGCTGCGGCTGATAAAGGCGGTTGGTAGCCCGGCACTCAAGCTGCACCTCGACACGTTTCACATGAACATTGAGGAGAAAAACCAGGGCAAGGCCATCCGTGCAGCCGGCAAACACCTTGGCCACTTTCACGCCTGCGGCAGCGACCGTGGCACGCCGGGCAACGACCACATCGACTGGAAGCCGATTGTTGCTGCGCTCAAGGCGGTTCGCTACAAGGGCGACATCGTCATCGAATCGTTTACGACCGACGTAAAAGTCATCGCCCGCGCGGCGGCCATCTGGCGGAAGATGGAGCCGACACGCGAAGAGATCGCGACCAAGGGGCTGAAGTTTCTCAAAAGGGCGTTCAAGTAACTAAAACTATTTTATCTGACACGATTATGAAAAAAATCATCACTACAATGGGCTTGGCGGCGTTTGTTTTTGCTGGCCAAGCGGTTGCCGCTGAGAAGGGCTTTGAAAAAATCTTCGACGGCAAAACACTCAAGGGCTGGAACGGGAACCCCAAATTCTGGAGTGTCAAGGATGGGGCCATGACCGGCCAGACAACCAAGGAAAACCCGACCAAGGGCAACACCTTCATCATATGGGAAGGCAAGACCGGCGACTTCGACCTACGCCTCGACTACAAGATCATCGGTGGAAACAGCGGGATTCAGTACCGCAGCTTCAAGGCCGACGGCCCGGATGAGTGGCGCATCGGCGGTTACCAAGCCGACTTCGAGGCCGGCGACACCTATTCCGGTATCTGCTACGGCGAACGGTTTCGTGGCATCCTTTCGCTTCGTGGAAAAAAGACGACGCTAACAGTTGGTGACAACGGCAAGTTGAAGAAAGAGGTCGAGGAATTTTCCAAGGATGCAGATATCGCCAAGGCCATCAAAAAGGAGGACTGGAACAGCTACCGTATCGTTGCGCGTAATTTTAATCTGACTCACTATATCAACGACGTGAAAACGACTCAGGTGGTCGATCGCGATAGAAAAACCCGTCGAGCCGACGGCCTACTTGCGCTGCAATTGCACGCCGGCCCGCCGATGACTGTTCAATTCAAGAACATCCGCATCAAGGAATTACCCAAGCGCGCACGCAAAGCGGGCAACGCCAAGGAAGGCAGTAACAATAAGAATAAGTAGCCACTCCACCAGGAGTCGAATGACATGAAAACATTTCTCGCATTAACCTGTTCGCTTGGCTTGGTCGCTGGTTCCATGGCTGCGCCTAAAAAGGTCGTAATGCTTGCTGGCAAGCCAAGCCACGGACCGCTTTCTCATGAGCACAATGCCGGCATTCAGCTTCTGGCCAAGTGCCTAAAACAAGGTGCGGCAGGGCTAGTTACCCCGGTCGTCACACTCAATGGTTGGCCAAGCGACGAGTCGATCTTCGAGGGTGCAGACGCAGTGGTGATCTACAGCGACGGGGGCGGTGGGCATCCGGCCGTTAGGGGAGACAACCTGCTTAAGCTCGGAAAGTTGATGAAGAAGGACGTTGGCTTTTTGACAATCCACTACGCCGTCGAGCCCACCACCAACAAAGGGAACAAGGAATTCCTCGACTGGCAGGGCGGTTGTTTTGAGACGCACTGGTCGGTGAACCCGCACTGGACAGCGAACTTCAGCAAACTGCCCAAGCACCCGACCACTCGCGGCGTGAAACCGTTCAAGGCAAACGACGAGTGGTACTTCCACATGCGGTTTGTACCGGGGATGAAAGGCGTGACGCCCATTCTTTCCGACGTGGCACCGGCCTCCACGATGAAGCGTGGCGACGGGGCGCACAGCGGAAACCCGCACGTTCGCAAGACCGTGGCGGCGGGCGCGCCGCAGCATGTGGCTTGGGCGTTCGAGCGCGAAAACGGCGGGCGCGGCTTCGGCTTCACCGGCGGCCATAACCACCTCAACTGGGGCGACGACGACTTCCGGAAAACGGTGCTGAACGCCATCGTCTGGGTGGCCAAGGCCAAGGTGCCGAAGGACGGAGTGTCGTCCAAGATCACCGAGGATGACCTGTACGACAACCTCGACCCCAAGCGAGGCCAAAAGCCCCGCCCGAAGTCGGCCAAGCCGAAGAAAAAGTAGGTCACCGGCGCGGCGAGCCACCGGCATTTGATTAATCTTCGCGCATCATAGGCGGAGCAGTCAAAACTACCGATAAAGAATCATGACATTGACAAACCTTGAATCCGTTCCCGGGCGATCCATCGTGGAGCATTATGGGCTCGTGCAGGGAAGTACAATTCGCGCAAAGCACGTCGGGCGCGATTTAATGGCGGGCCTGAAGAACATCGTGGGCGGTGAACTCAAGGGCTACACCGAGTTGATGAGGGAGGCCCGGCAACAGGCGACCGACCGCATGGTTGAGCAGGCCGGGGAGCTGGGTGCCAACGCCATCATCAACATTCGTTACACCACCACTTCCGTTTCCCAGGGCGCAGCGGAAATGCTGGCCTACGGCACCGCCGTCCGCTGTCAATAAGGAGGCATCATGGAACCGCAACCCGGCGAACTGCCGCAAGGGCTGGAAATCTTCATGAATATTCTGTTCTTCTCGATTCCATTCGTGGTGCTGCTGTTTGCCTATATCACTGGCAAGGTCACCGAGAGACGCCATTATGCCAGCATCCACGAACGGGAAGGGCACTGGCTCAGCATCCCAGCCATCACGGGCAAGCACCTGACCGATCTGCCTGCCGTTGCCTCCGCGGATCTGGTCGTCGGGAGCGTGGTGGTTTCTGTTGATCATTTTAAGAGATTTTTATCTAAATTTCGCATGGTTTTTGGTGGAGAGATGAAGAGTTATTCCTCCGTCATTGATCGGGGCCGGCGCGAGGCCATCCTGCGCATGAAGGAGTCCTCCCCGGATGCTGACCTGTTTCTGAATTGTCGTCTGGAAACCTCGAGCGTTTCCAAGGGGAAAGGCAAGGCGGTGGGTTGTGCGGAAGTTCTTGCCTACGCCACGGCGGTGCGTTTCCAGCGCACGGCGGAATGAAGTTCGTCCCAAGAAAAATTGAAAAGACCGCGGACAACTCCCGCGGAAAGGAATCTTGGAAGGATAAACTCAAGAACCTCACCAGTGTGGTCGGCGTGCTGGCGGTTCTTTATTTTGCCATTGGGCTCCTGGCTGATTTCGTCGCGATGCGCATCAGTGAAGAGACAGAGGGCAAGGTCTTCGGCTCGGCGGTTTCCGTTCTGCAATCCGAATCCGCTCCGCCGGAGTTCGAACTGGCGGAGAAAACATTCGATCGGCTCATCCGGAACAGTGAGTTACGCCCGCTGCCCTACAGGTTGGTTTACTGGGACGAGAAGTCTCCCAACGCCTTCGCCGTACCGGGGGGCGGTGTCATCGTCACGCAAGGCCTGCTCGACACGGTGACCAACGAAACCGCGCTGGCGTTCGTCCTTAGCCACGAGATGGGACACCATCAGCACCGCCACACGCTCCGGGGCGTGGGCCGCGGCCTGCTGGTTTCGCTGGTCTTCAATTACATCTTCGGATCGACCGGGGGGGATGTCGTTTCCGGTGCGGTGAAATTGGCCGAGATGGGGCATTCGCGTCACGACGAGCGCCAAGCTGATGACTTCGGTTTTCGGCTTGCCTATGCCAGCTTCGGGAACGCGGACGGGTACCTCGATTTTTTCCAGAAACTTCGCGATGAGCATCAAAAACACGATACCCATTGGCTGAAGTTTTTGAACAGTCATCCCCCCACCGGCGAACGGCTCGACGACCTGAAAAAGCTTCGGGATCAATTGGATGAACGCTAAAAAAAGTCGGCATTTCTGGTAGCCAGGGAGTCAGGGAGTGGGAATCTCCAATCGGAAGAACTGTGATTGACCAAGCGCCTGGTCGAGTGGGACGAATAATTTCACCGGGCCGCCATTAGGCGGTGCGGGGATTTCTTCCGCCAGCTTCCAGGGGCCAAGCACGCTTGGGCTCTGCAGCAGCCGATAGTTCCGGTGAGGCGCTGAAAGAAAGTCAACCCTCATGATAGCTTCCCGCCGGCCCAATTGGATCTTTCGGATTTCCAATAGGCTTTTGGTATTCCTCGGGCTGGTGCCGGCGATATATTCAGCTTGGTTGCTCATGCCGTCGATGTCCGGATCGGCGTCGGTGCCGGAGACGAGCTCTTGGGCAAGTTCTGCCGTCGTAAAGTGGCTATGCTGCCAGGTTGAGAAGGAATCGCCTTTGGCGTGGATCACCAAATCCTCCATCGTCTGTGCTTGGCCGTCTTCTGCAATAAAGGTGAGCACGTAGGTTCCTGGTTCGCTAAACGACGCAGTGGTTGCACCTCTGTGGCGTCGTGAATGGCCAATGCGCATGGGTAATCTGTCACCGATGATAGTCACCGTGCCCGGTCCCGATTTGAGCTTCCAGCGCATGGTTAAGCGTCCGGTATTCAACGGCAGGGCGTCATCGGTCACCTGTACCTCAAGTCGGATGGTCGAGGGCCAGGCAACGGTCTGTTCCGAGAACGGGAGAACCTTGGGCGGCTGGTTTTCCACCGAGGCCGTTCCTCTCAGTTTGAAATCGAAGCTAATGTCGCTTGAGGTTCGGCTGGTTTGGTGTACCTCCACAGCGATCACGTTTTTGCCTTCGACCAGTAGGGCAGGATCGAAGCTGAACGGATGAAATGACGATTCTTCGTCCCCTCCCACGGTGATCGAGGCGAATGTGTTATGCCGGACATTCCCCTGTGGCAGGTTGCTCCTATGAATCTCTTTGCCGTTTAGGTAGACCACCGCACCGTCATCTCTCATTAGTGCAGCCTCGAGCGAGGTTACTCCGACTGGATTGGGAATCTCGAAGGCGTGCCGGAAGTAGGTGGTGACGTGCTTGTTGCTGCTGTTGCCGCCGAAGCTCAGCACGGTTTTTTCGCCGTTGTTGCCGTAGCCTAGCTGCGCCGGGCCTGTACTCCACTTGCTGTCATCGAACAGGCGGGCGCGCCATTTCGTGCCCTGGTTTGATCCGTTGTCGAGATAGCGCCATTCCGATCCGGCCGCGATGAATGTTCGGTTCATTGGGGCGCGCTTGATCTCGATTGTTAATTCATCCGAGACGGTGTATTGACCGTCGTCCGCCGTGAGACGGAAGGTGTGTTTTCCAAGCTCGAACAACTGAGTGGTGGTTTGCATTTGGCCGCTGTCTGCAAACATCACGGTTGTTTGATTATTGGAGAAAGACCATTCGGTTTTGACAGTTGGAAAATCCGGGTTCGCATCATCACTGATGATACCGGAGAGGCTAACAGAAACGGGAAGCGATTCCGTCTCGATGATTTGCTCCACTCCGGCCATAACTCGGGGCGGGCGGTTTCCCATGTTTTCCACGCCTGGGGATGGTCCGCCCGGGCTGGCTCGCCAATTGGCGGAATCATTGCCGTGCGGCTCCGGCTTGAGTTTCTCCAGCGACGGGCCATTTCCGTCAGGTTCAGACGGCCAGGGTGGGTTATCGTTGTAGCGTACCGCGTCTACGACAATGTAGGGGACAACTTCACTGCCGTCGGGATTCATGTCTGGTTCGTCCGGCTTCAATAACTCGAGGCGTTCTCCGCCGTCCTGCAGGGTTCCCTGGAACGGCCCCAGAACCGGCACATCGTCCGGGATCGAGTAATGCGAACTAAAGTCAAACGGGTTAATGTTAGTGATGATCAGCAGCCCGCCCGGGTGAATGGATGTGCCTGTTGGAAACTGGAAGTCAGTCCCTCTCACGTGCCAGGTGTTCATGGGGTGCTGCGGATCATACAGCAGAACCGAATGTGAGGTGATGTTCTTGAACTCCACGAACTCCGGTTCCGAGTTTTCAGGGTGATAATGAATCTCGTTGATGACGATCGGTCCCGCTTTGGGGCCGGCGTTGGGGAGGCCCAGTGTTGGTTTCGTCTGGGCAGGATATTGGGCTTGGCCATCAGCTGTAACGTGCCTGCCGAAAGTCACGCCGTTTTCCGATGCACCAAAAGTAAACCCATCGGAAAACCCGGTAAGTTTCCCATCGGCTTGAGCGGAAAACAGAAAAACCTGATCACCATGGGAATCGAGGGAAAATCCGTTGTCATTGGGATTAAACTGGTTCTCGGTGAAAACGACATAGCCGCCCGGTGAAAGGATAGTGCCTTCGGGTATGGCGTATTTTGCGGGTTCACTCCAGTCATCAGTTAGCAGCCAATGGCTGAGGTCGAGGGCGGCGGTGTTGGGATTGTGAATTTCAACGGAGTCCAAGGCGGGGGGGTCGCTGTGGGCCAGCACCTCGGTGATCCATGCCGGCTTGATGTTTGGGGGCAGATCGTTGCGTCCGGGTGATCCGCCAGGAGTGGCGCTGGCACGCCAGTTATTGGGATCGTCCGGGTCGGTGTTTGGATTGACCAGCCTGGGCACCAGGGAGAAGCCGCGGCCGTCCGCGGTTGAGGGCCAGGGAGGTTGGTCGGAGTAGGTCACGCTTAGGAACGGCTTTGACAAGCTGTCGATCAACTCGATTTTTTCTGAGCTGTTCGAGAGGCGCCCATCGTACACGCCCCCTAGGGTTATGTCGGGGAATTGGTCGGTGAAAGTGTCCGCGTCCCCTGCCAGCACGACGAAGGCGCCGGGAGCCAGTTGGAAGTCTTCCGGGAAGGTGAACCGGATTCCTTCGCTGATCTTCACGCCGCTCAGGTTCAGAGTCTCTGTCCCGGTATTTTTCAGTTCGAGGAACTCGGAGCGGCCCCGGAGTGGGTGATACATCACCTCGGTGATCAGCAGTTTCTCCAGCGAACCTTCAACGACGAATTGGGCTTCGTCCAAGGCACTCCATTCATTTTGATATTTTACCCGGGATTTTACCCGGGCGGTGTCCTCAAGGGGAAAGGCCTTGCTGTATCGATTTGCGGTTTCGGCCAGGCCGCCACCTGGAAGTCGAGGGTCACTTCCATCCAGCGTGAAGTAAATTACCCCCTTGGATGCCTTAAGTGTTAGCTTGAAACCGGTTGGGATTGATCCGCCGTATTGACTTAACGTTGGTGCGGCGAGTGTGGGGTAAAGTTTTTGAGATCGCAGTTGGCTCAGGACAATGCCGGTCCGTCTCGGGAAATACTGTTCCAGCAGCCGGTTTTTTTCAGCGACCCATTCCTTGTCACGCGTGAAAGGGGTTGACCGTTGGTTGTCCCCCCATCGCGCGGACTCGGCAACGATCGCTTCATCAATGCTGTCGAGCCGGGTCTGATAGCTTGCGGCCGCCTTTTCCGGGGTCAACACTCCGTCGTTGAAAAAATGTCGGTGAATCCTGTCTCCAAACAACACCTGGTATTCCTTGTTGCGTTTCAGGCTCTGGTGGAAACCTGTTGGGCTGGCCGCATTGTTTTTTCCGACAGAGTTATCATTGATTCCCTTAAGCACATGTTCAGCGTCCCAACTGTGGAACCGCCAGCGTCCCTCGGGGCTGTTGTGGTTGAAGGAAGCATACCAGTTCTGGTGCGACCAGTCGGTGTTACCGACATAAAAGTTTAACAGCATGTAGTCGATAAAGTTGGTGACATCGAGTTGCTGCTGAACTGCGGAATAGGCTGAGACGCCGGACAGGTTTTTGGAGGTGGCGGCAATGAGGGCGTTGTAGCTACGGTTGTTCCCGCTGACGACGGTTGATTTGCGATGTTTCATCACGTCGTAATCCTCCTTGCTCCCACCCAGGTAGTGGGCGGTGAAGTGCTCGTCGGGCCGCTCGTGCAGGGTATGCAGGCCCCAGTAAAGGCCGTTGATATAGACATGCACATGGATGCCATGTGGAGCAAAGCCACCCATCTGGTTTTGGAGGTCGGCCACGAACTGGTCGCGGGTGTTCTGTCCGCGGCGCCTCTGGTCGCTGGGCCCGGAACCACCGCCGTAGGACCAGACTTGATTCAGTCGGGCATCCACCACTAGGGTGTCAAACTGGCTCATGGCGTCTTCGCCAAAAAGGGGGTGTCGAAAACGGGTGTCCCCAAAGCGAGAGGTGAACTTTAGTCGCATGGAAAGCTTGTCCACCTTCCAGCGGCCGGTGCTGCTGCCACCGACGATCTGCACCGAGCCATCGGCTTGTTTGCTTTCCTGTGTCTTCGGGTAAATCAGCTCCACCGAAGTGGCCTTCTCGACGCCCTCGCCTTTCGGATAGATGCCCTGGCCGGTTTTGAAAAAGTCGTCCCGGTTTAGGACGAGCGACAGCGAGGGGATCGACTTGAGCGCACCGGCGACACGGCCCTTGTACACCGGATTGTTCACCACCTCCGGATCCATTTCGTAGTCGGCGGGGTGCCCGTTCCATGTGGTGGGAAAGTCGTTTGGCTTGGCCGGTTGCCTGATAATGTCCTCCGCGAACAGATATGTGTGGGTGTCCACGTTGCTGGATCGCAGTCCCGACTGAAACGCTGCAGCGCGGAGCGTGGTGGTGGTATTGATTTGGATCGGGCCTTGGTACACCTTCCCATGGCTGGAAGTCGGTTTGCTGCCATCGATCGTGTACCTGATTTTCGCGTCCGGCGTTGCGCAGGTGATCGTCGCCCTGAAGGGCGCATCGTAAAAACCCCGGTCGGGGTCGAACTTGGTATCCTGCACAACCCCGGCAAATCCGCTGCCGTTGGTTTTTCCTGGGGTCGGCTTGTCGAAAAACTGGAGATTGCCGCCGGCACCCGGTCCGTAGGAAATATTCTGACGCTGGTCGGGATACTCCGGCGTGAATTCAGTGGCTACAGTTGAACCGTCCAGGTGCACCAATGCCAGATATTCCCCGTCCCCGTTCAGCTTGAAATTGGTGTGCAGCTCGTTCCCTTCCGTTCGGTCTTTTCCGGAGGCGAACACCACGAGATATTTCCTTGGGCCAAGGGTTATGTTTGGGAAACGCCACTTGTCAGGCGTCTTGGTGTCATCCGTTAGCGACCATCCGCTAAGTGAGACCGTTTTCGCGCTGGGATTGTAAATCTCGATCCAGTCCAGCGCTTCGTCGTCGCCGTCGGTCAGGCCGCGATTGTTCGCCGCCAAAAACTCATTGATGCGCGGCTCACCGAACGCCGGCCAAGCGAACGTCAACAGGCCAAGCAGTAGCCCCGTCTCGCAAACGCATCGGTTGGCCGACAGTCGTAAAGAGAACCATTTCATCCGCACCGATGCTACTGCCCAACAGCCCGATTGGCCAAGCGTGGAACCCTTTCACCTGTTTTAATTGTTTACAGTCGGGCGCTTTGCTTTAGGCTGGCCGTTCCATGAGAAGGTTCCTATTGATAACAATGTTGGTGGCTCCGTTGGCGGTGATTAGCGCGGACGAAGCCAAGGGCAAAAAGAGCGAGAAGGGCTTCATCAGCCTGTTTGACGGCAAGTCGCTCAATGGCTGGAAGGTCAACAAGGAAAACCCCAAGTCGATCACCGTCAAGGACGGCAACATCGTCATTGACGGACCACGTGCGCACCTCTTCTATGCCGGCGACGTCGAGAAGCACAACTTCAAGAACTTTGTGCTACGGGCACAGGTGAAAACTTTCCCGAAGGCCAACTCTGGCATCTACTTCCATACCAAGTATGAGGACTCCGGTTGGCCGTATGCAGGCTTCGAGGCGCAGGTCAACAACACCCACGGTGACCCGAAAAAGTCCGGTGGTCTCTACGCCGTCAAGGATGTCAATCCGGCCCCGGCCAAGGACGGCGAGTGGTTCGACTATGAGATTCGTGTGAAGGGCAAGAAGGTCAACATCAAGATCAACGGCAAGGTCACCTCAAGCTGGACCGAGGTGCCGAACGCCCCGCATCTCAAGTCGATGCCCGGTCGCAAGCTCGGTAGTGGCACCTTTGCTCTGCAGGCTCACGACCCGAAGAGCGTCGTCCACTACCGCAATATCCGAGTCAAGCCGCTCAAGTAGCGGTTGGCCAAGCGGGCGTCGCACCGGGTGAACATCCTCGACAAGATCGTTGCCCAAAAGCGCAGCGAGCTTGGGCATATGCCCGAGTCGTCGGTGACCGTTGAGTCGTTGCGGGCCGCCATCGGGCAGCACGGCCCTAGGCGCGACTTCATCGGCGGACTTTTGGCCCCGCGCCGTGGGCGGGTCGGTCTGATCGCCGAGATTAAAAAAGCGTCACCCTCCGAGGGTGTCATCCGCGAGGACTTTGACCCGGTTGCTATAGCGAAAACCTATGACACTGCTGGGGCAAGTTGCCTGTCGGTGCTGACCGACCGGGAGTTTTTTCAGGGCTCACTCGACTATCTTAGCGCGATTCGCAGGGCCGTTTCGCTGCCGTTGTTGCGAAAGGATTTCATGATCGACGAGCGGCAGTTGCCGGAGGCGGTCGAGCACGGCGCGGACGCCATCCTGCTCATCGTCGCCTGCCTCGACGACGCCCAACTCGCCCACTTGCACCGTTTGGCCACAGGAGCCGGCTTGGCCGCATTGGTCGAGGTACACAACGAGGCCGAAC
>ENA-OREN01001491-OREN01001491.1-marine-metagenome-genome-assembly--contig:-NODE-1491-length-27216-cov-13.987767_pt1 | contig 27216 bp, 20 predicted proteins | sample MGYA00248624_ERZ508555 | MGnify/ENA primary metagenome ERZ508555 (study PRJEB26222, sample SAMN06267773) | marine metagenome | isolation source: Saanich Inlet, British Columbia, Canada | place...
TTCATAAATTGAAGGACACCAGGATAATTTTCAAAGTAGCCATCTATATATTGTTTGGCTTCCGTCCTTGAAACATCAATTTGTTTAGCTAAACCAAATGCACTCATTCCATAAATTAGGCCAAAATTAATGGCTTTAGCCTTTCGACGTTGATCCTTAGTAACCTTAGAAATTTCTGTTTCAAAAACCTGAGAAGCGGTTGAGCAGTGGACATCTTCATTATTATTAAAGGCAGTAAGTAAGTTTTTATCCTCTGAGATATGGGCCATAATCCTTAATTCAATTTGAGAGTAATCGGCAGCAAGAATGGCATTTCCCTCGTTAGCGATAAAGGCCGACCTAATTTGAGCACCCTGTTCGGTTCTTATTGGGATATTTTGAAAATTAGGCTTTGATGATGATAGTCGACCAGTTGCGGTTACAGCCTGATGATAGGAAGTATGCAAACGACCTGTTCTTCTGTTAATCTGTTTAGGAAGCGCTTCCAAATATGTAGAATTTAACTTTGTCAGAGTTCTGTAGGAAAGAATTAAATCCACTAAGGGATGGTCCAGCAACTTTAATGCTTCTTCGTTAGTGGATGGTTGGCCTTTGGCTGTTTTCTTTTTTGGTTCAAGCCCAAAACCCTTCTCACTAAATAATATTTGTTGTATTTGCTTAGGTGACTCCAGATTAAACTCATCACCTGCAACCCCAAATGCCTTTGATTGAATGCTAGCCATCTCAGCTTTGATCTCAACTTGCTGATTGAACAGAGATGTCTCATCTAAAAGTGCGCCGCTCCTCTCCAGTCTGAGCAAGACTTTAATTAAAGGAATTTCAATACTCTTATATAATGCAACGAGCTTAGGAAAGGCTTGAAGTTTTAGCTCCAATAAATTATTAAGTTCATTTGTAACAATTACATCTTCACAGGCATAAGGCATTGCCTCTTCAATACTGACTTGATTAAAGGTTAATTGTTTTTTTCCACTTCCGGCAACATCCGAGTAATGAATTGTGGTGTGCCCTAAATAATGCAGCGCTAAGTCATCCATATTATGGCGACTTGCTACTGAATCTAAGCAATAAGATTTAAGCATTGTGTCATCAATGATTCCATTAAGCTCTATGTCTACATTAGCTAAAACATGGGCATCATACTTTAGGTTCTGGCCAATTTTTCCTATCACCTCACTTTCTAAAATTGACTTGAGGGCCTTCAACACCATATATCTTGGGAGCTGAACTGGGGCGTCTAAATAGTCATGGGCAACGGGTACGTAATAACTGCTCTTCTCTACAAGGAAGACGAATCCAACTATTTCAGCCTCCATGTAGTCGAGACTATTTGTCTCAAGGTCAAATACAAAAGACTTACTTGAAGTTAACTTCGATAACAGCAATGTCAATTCATCTTCAGTCAGTACTAAGGATTTAGTATATTCATCCATCAATATTTTAGTGTCAGTGTTTGAAGAGCCTGGTATCTGTTTTTCTTGAGAATCAATTTGAGCAGTCTCATTCTTTTCATCTAACTGCTTTAACCACATAGAGAAGCCAAATTCTTTGTAAAGGGCAATCAATTCTTCAGTATTTTCTCCAGGCTCGTCTTCTAAAACATTAAGAGGCAGATGAACATCAAACTTTAACTGAACTAATTGATATGAAAGGTCCAATAAATCAAAAGATTCCCTGAGTTTTTCACCAACCTTACCACCAATCTTCTCAGCATTAGCTTTGACACCCTCAATATTAGAATACTGCTTAATCCACTTTGCTGCAGTCTTAGGTCCTACGCTTGGTACGCCTGGAATATTGTCGGCAGAATCACCCGTTAAAGCAAGTAAATCTAAAATTTGATTAGGCATTACTCCCATCTTTTCTTGGACATCAGCCTCACCATAAAGTTTGCCTTTCATATCTAGTTGCTTTATATTTCCACCAACAAGTTGGAAAAGGTCTTTATCGCCACTTGCAATAATTGTTTCAATATTACTTTTAGCAGCAAATCTTGATAATGTAGCAATGACATCATCAGCTTCAACACCCTCTACACATAAGAAGTGAAACCCCATGGCGCGAATAATCTTATATAAGGGCTCTATCTGAACGATTAAGTCGTCATGAGCAGGACTTCGATTTGCCTTATACTCAGGAAACATTTGATGACGAAAATTGGATCCTTTTGCATCAAAAACCATTATAAGCTTAGCACCCTGATACTTTCTTTGAAGGTGTTTAATGGCATTCACAACGCCAAACATTGCTCCTGTAGGAAAACCACTTTCGTTGGTCAGATTCTGAGATATAGTTGAAAAGTATGAGCGAAATAAAAACGCTGAACCGTCAACTAAAATGAGTGGTTGAGTCATGTCTAAATTTTACATCTAAACTAGGTTTTTTGTTCTTGAAAACGCAGCTATCAATTTGCTATTTGAAACTCTATATATTTAGTCAGTATATCAATTGTTATATAAAATATACTGATGTCTGATGCTCTCATTACACTTAACAATATAAGCCTAAGCCATAATGGTAAAAACGTCCTTGATGATGTGAGCTTTAAACTCCACAAGGGTGAATTTGTAACATTGATAGGCCCTAATGGAGCAGGAAAAAGCTCTTTAATTAAAATTCTATTGGGCGTCATAAAGCAAGACTCCGGTGACATTACTTATACAGATAAAGTAAGGCTAGGGTATACACCACAAACCTTTTCAGCCAATCCTTTTATACCAATTTCTGTAAAAGATTTTTTGACCTTAAACCAAAAAATTGACTCTGAATTTATGTTTAAGACTTTTGAACTAACTGGAATAAAAGACCTACTTCAATCGCCTTTAAAAAACTTATCTGGTGGTGAGTTGCAAAAAGTATTGTTAACTAGAGCACTTCTCAATAAGCCAAATGTTTTAATACTCGATGAGCCAGCTCAAAATCTAGATGTTGATGGGCAAATGCAGCTTTACAAGTTAATTCAGGATATACATCAACAGCAAAACTGTGCCGTTCTTATGGTATCTCATGACCTTCATAGAGTTATGAAGGAATCGACGCAAGTGTTATGCCTATATCATCACATTTGCTGTGAGGGCCTTCCAGAGTCAATTTTAAAAGACGAAAAATTTAATGACTTATTTGCTGATCAAATTAATGATTTGATGGCGACTTATGAGCATCATCACAACCATCATCACGAGCATTAGATAGCCTTAAAAGCACTGTAAATGGTATAATTCTACCTTTTTTTAAGTTAAGAGTTATGAAAAATATTATTGAAGATGCTTTTGAAGATCGTAACCATCTCACGCCAGAATCAGCTAGTTCTGAAGTTAAGGAGGCTGTCAATGAAGCAATACATTTACTTGACTCGGGAAAGGCAAGAGTTGCAGAGCAAAAGGGTATTGGTGATTGGGTAGTCAACGAGTGGCTTAAAAAAGCGGTATTACTATCTTTTAGACTTGCTGACAATGCTCCTATGCCCTCTGGATATACCCAGTACTTTGACAAAGTGCCGTCTAAATATGCTGAGACTACTTTAAAAGAGTTTCAAGCTTCAGGCGTCAGGGTAGTCCCTCCAGCGACTGCTAGAAAAGGCTCATATATCGCAGCAAATACGGTCTTAATGCCGTCTTATGTCAATATTGGTGCCTATGTGGACTCTGGAACAATGGTTGATACATGGGCCACGGTTGGGTCATGCGCTCAAATAGGTAAAAATGTTCACCTTTCAGGTGGTGTTGGTATTGGTGGGGTATTAGAGCCCTTACAAGCTAGTCCAACTATTATTGAAGATAATTGCTTTATTGGAGCAAGATCAGAGGTAGTAGAAGGCGTAATTGTTGAAGAGGGGGCTGTTATATCAATGGGAGTCTATATTGGTCAATCCACAAAGATTTTCAATAGAATGACTGGTGAGGTTAGTTATGGACGCATTCCAGCAGGTTCAGTGGTCGTTTCAGGCAACCTTCCTTCTTCAGATGGGAGCTACTCTCTTTACTGTGCAGTCATTGTTAAGCAAGTAGACGCCAAGACTAGATCTAAGGTTGGAATCAACGAACTACTTCGAGGGATTTAACAAGCCTTCAATAAAAAACCCGCTTAAAAGCGGGTTTTTTAATTGAGTCAATATGTATTACTTAGTAAAGATTTTGTAAAGCAAGCCAGCTGCAATTAAACCAACTAAATTTGCAGAACCTAGTGCAGTAATAATTTCAGTAAGTCTAGCAATAACATCACCAGGTAGGAATGCAGCTTGATTTCCAAAGATTATCTGAACAACAACTGCTAGTGCGATAATTCCTACACCAACCTCTGTTAATTTTTTTACCCATCCTATTACATTATCTAACATATCTCTCTCCATTAGTTTTAAAGGTAACCAGATTTAAAGCTGATTGACACACATTTAATAGTATCAAAATCAACGTGTCAAGTTTTCTAAAGACAAAACTGAAGAAAATATAAATGAATTCTGTGTTAGACCTTTAATATAAAAAAAATTTCAAAAAAAACCCGCTTTTCAGCGGGTTTTTATTGAGCTAATATGTATTACTTAGAAAAGATAGTATACAACAATCCTGCTGTAACTAGGCCAACTAAGCCAGCACCGCCTAGTGCGCCAATCATATCAGTTAGTCTAGCAACTACATCGCCAGGAAGGAATGCAGCACTTGAACCAAAGATTACTTGTACAACAACTGCAAGTGCTACAAGACCAACACCTGCTTCAGTTAATTTTTTTATCCAACCAGTTACGTTACTTAACATATTTTCTCTCCATTAGTTATAAAGATAATCAGCATCTTTGCCGATTGGTGCACTTTTTATAGTAATGAAATCTGAGTGTCAAGTTTTATTGATGAAAAAAAACCAAAAAATAAGCAAAAATGACTAAAAAATGACCAAAAGTTGCAAAAAAACAACAAAATTCGTCATTAAAAAGCTACAGAAAGGAAAATCCCTGCAAACACAGTCATACCAATGTAATTGTTACTTAAAAAGGCTTTAAAATAGAGCTCGTTTTGTTGTTTTCTCATTAAAAACTGATGGTAAATCATAAAAATTGCAATTATTATTAAAGAAAAGTAATAAATTTGGCCTAATTTGAATATATTACCCATCACTATAAAAATTAAAATTAGCGAGATTTGTAACAAAGTGATGATGATCTGGTCGTACTTTTCAAACAAAATAGCGGTTGACTTCACTCCAATTTGGATATCTTCATCACGATCTGCCATTGCGTATAGCGTGTCATAGATCAGCGTCCATACAAGCGATGCGAGAAATACAATTCCAGCAGTCATAGGCAATGAACCAGTTTGCGCGCTGAATGCCATAGGAACACTCATACCAAATGCGGCGCCTAATACAAACTGAGGTAGATTAGTCCATCGCTTTGTAAAGGGGTATAGCGATGCGAGTAACAATGCAATAATTGAAAGCTTAATTGTTAATTGGTTGGTTTGCAAAACCAAAACTAAAGCTATCAATACTAATATAAAAAACAAGATTAAGGCAGACCTTGGTGAGATTTCGCCTGAGGTAAGAGGCCTATCTTGGGTTCTTTTAATATACTTGTCGATGTTTCGATCCGCAAAGTCATTGATGACGCAACCGGCAGTTCTCATGACAATGACGCCTAAAGTAAATATAACTAACAAATCAAAATCTGGCCAACCCTCTGCACTCAAAAAAAGCGCCCAATAGGTTGGCCATAAAAGCAGCAATGTTCCTATTGGCTTATCTAGCCTCATTAATCGGATGTATGCATTCATAATTTATTTAAAAAGTCTTCAAGATCATCTGGCAATGGTGCTGTAACTTTTTGGATTTCTTTTGTTATTGGGTTAGTAAAAGTGATGTTACTTGCATGTAAAAATAATCGACTTAAACCTTTCTTTTTCATAAACTGATCAAATAATCTATCTCCATATTTATTATCCTGGGCCACAGGATGCTTAGCATACTGAGCATGAACCCGAATTTGATGTGTTCTTCCTGTTTCAATTAGGACTTCAACTAATGACGCACCAAAATCTCCCAGTTGGAAATTTTTAATTGGATGGAAATGGCTTAATGATTCCTTGCCTTTTGAGTCAATAACGCTGTATCTAGAGTTTTGATAGATAGGCACATCTATAGTATGTTTTTTCTTGCTCCAAGTATCTTTAACCAGTGCTGTGTATCTTTTTTCTAGTTCGTGATTAACCAACTGTTCATGCAGCGATTTAAGGACTGATCTTTTTTTTGCAAGAATCAAACACCCCGAGGTGGCTCTATCTAATCGATGAACTAGCTCTATTGGCTCTTTATATTGTGACTTGAGTGCCTCAATAATTCCAATCGTAACTCCACTTCCACCATGAACGGCCATTCCATGACTCTTGTTGAGAACCAAAAGCCCTTTATCCTCATAGAGAATTGAGGCATTAAGCAGCTCTATTAAGCCCTCAGATGGTTTTATTTCCTTAATTGATGAAGTTCTAATAGGTGGAATTCGTATAACGTCTTCAGGATTAAGTTTATAGTCAGCTTTTTTTCTGCCTTTATTAACTCTTACCTCACCTTTACGAATAATTCGATAAATTCGAGATTTTGGAACGCCCTTAAGCTTTTTAATTAAATAGTTATCAAGCCTCTGCCCAACTGAAAAATTATCAACCTTTATTAACCTTGGTGAATCGTAATTGGTCATAAGCTCAAGAGAAAAAAAGCCTATTGAAATTTTGAGTAGTTACTTTTGCAATCTCCGAAATACTTGTATTACGGATTTCAGCAAGTTTTTCTGCTACGTAATATGTATAAGCTGGAGTATTAGGCTTTCCTCTTTTTGGAACTGGCGTTAAATAGGGAGAATCTGTTTCTACCAAAATTCGTTCAGCCGGAATTTTTTTTGCAACTTCTCTCAAAGATTCAGCACTCTTAAAGGTCAAAATACCAGAGAATGAGATATAAAAGCCAAGATCAATTGCTGCTTCAGCAGTATACAAGTCTTCTGAAAAACAATGCATTACCCCTTTTTGAGCCTTCTCTTTGGTGAGCATTTCAATAGTATCTTCCTTAGAATCTCTCATATGGATAATCATAGGCTTGCCAGAAATATTAGAAGCTTCAATATGTCTTTTAAAGCGCTCTCTTTGCCAATCTGCTTCCTCTCTTCTTACATGAAAATAATCTAAGCCAGTCTCACCAATGGCGATTACCTTTTCTTTATCCGCATATTCCAATAGCTCCTCTAAAGATGGATCTTTACAATTTGTTTCTGTAGGATGAACTCCAGCTGATGAATATATATTTGGATGAGCAAGTGATAAGCTGTGAACTTGATCAAAGTGCTCCAAATCAATACAAACACATAAAAACTTAGTAACTGATAATTCACTGGCATGACTAAGCATTGACTCCACACTTCCACCAAAGGAATCTAAATCAACGCGGTCTATGTGGCAATGAGAATCAACTATTTGCATAAAAAAATTATATCTTAATTTCTAAAAGTGAGCGTTTATCTGAGACAAATGGAACTTTCAAAGTATGTACTTTAGATTCCATATTTTCAATATTTTCTTGCGCAATATTGTCACCCTTCATTAATAGATAACGCCCATCATTAGATATCAAATGCTTAGTTTTATTTACAGTTTCAATCGCAGATGCAAAAGCCCTTGAAGTTATTTGGGAAAATGATTCGGGATAATTAAAAGATTCAACTCTATCATTAATCACTGTCAAATTTTCAAGTCCTAGCTCGGTCTTCACTGTTTGCATAAAACGACATTTCTTTCCAACACTATCTATGACAAAAACATTTGTTTTAGGCTTCATAATTGCAATGATAATGCCTGGCAAGCCAGCTCCAGAGCCAACATCTAGTAATAATCCTGGTTTAGTAAACTCTAGAATCGAGAGACTATCCAAAAAGTGTTTTTTTATAGACTCAAGGGGGTCTCTTATGGCACTTAAGTTATAAACCTTGTTCCATTTATGAATCAGAGCATGATAATCTAAAAGTTGTTTTACTTGCTCTTCATTCAGCGATACATCCATTGTCTTTGCGCCTTCACAAAGTAATTTTTTCATTTCGCTCACGACAATGTTTTATAAGTTTTTAAATAAACCAATAATATCGAAATTGAAGCTGGAGTTACCCCTTGAATTCTGCTAGCTTGACCAATAGTTTCAGGCTTAAACTCGTCTAACTTTTGTCTAACTTCATTAGATAGTGCTTTAATCTCTGAATAGTCTATATCTGAAGAAAGTTTCGTATTTTCATTTTTACGATATTTTTCAATTTCATCCAGTTGCCTCTTGATGTAGCCTTCATACTTAATTTGGTTTTCTACTTGTTCTATGATTAATCTATCTTCCAGAAAAGGTTGGGCGCTTTCGATTTTGCTAAGAAGTTTGTAATCTATGTTAGGTCTTTTCAGCAATGCCTCTAAACTGTACTCATGACTAAGTTTAATTCCAAGGACATCTTCAGCCTGGGTATCACTTGACTGGACCCAAAAAGATTTAAGCCGCTTTTTTTCAAGAGCTACTTGCTCATATTTTCCATTGAATGATTGCCAACGATTATCATCAATAAGTCCCAACTCTCTTGCTTGGGGGGTTAACCTCTCATCAGCATTATCTTCTCTAAGGAGTAGTCGGTATTCTGCTCTAGATGTAAACATTCTATAGGGTTCAGTTGCACCCTTAGTGGTTAAGTCATCGACCATAACACCGATATAAGATTCATCTCGCTTAGGTATCCAGGGATTTTTTTCTTGTACTTGCAGAGCAGCATTAACACCTGCAAGTAATCCTTGTGCTGCTGCCTCTTCATAACCCGTCGTGCCATTAATTTGTCCTGCAAAGAACAGACCAGAGATTTTCTTAACCTCTAGAGTCTGTTTTAGCCCACGTGGATCAAAAAAATCATATTCGATTGCGTATCCAGGCCGCATAATCTTGGCATTTTCAAAACCCCTAATCGAGTTTACAAACTCTTCTTGAACATCGTAAGATAGTGATGTAGATATACCATTTGGATAAACCTCATGAGTCGTGAGGCCTTCAGGCTCAACAAAAATTTGATGGGACTCCCTTTCAGCAAATCTAACTACTTTGTCCTCTATTGATGGGCAGTATCTCGGACCAATTCCTTCAATCTTTCCACTGAATAGTGGAGAGTCCTTTAACCCATTAGTAATATGCTCATGAGTTTTAGCGTTAGTGTGCGTTATAAAACAAGGGATTTGTTTTGGATGATCTGATGATTTACCCATAAAAGAAAAGCTTGGTAATGGATTGTCGCCCTCTTGTTTTTGAAGAAGATTATAATTAATAGTTCTACCATCTAGACGAGGTGGCGTTCCAGTTTTTAATCTTCCTACTCCCAAATCATACGAACGCAATCTTTCTGACAAGGTATTAGCTGGGGCATCACCCGCTCTACCGCCCTGATAATTTTGTTGCCCAATATGTATAATTCCACCCAAAAACGTACCAGACGTAAGAATGACCTTATCAGCAAAAAAATCAAGTCCCATTTGAGTTATCACACCCTTTACTCGATTATTTTCTATAATTAAATCATCAACTGGCTGCTGAAATAACGTTAGGTTATCTTGGTTTTCCAGCTTCTCTCTAATAACTCCCTTGTATAAAAGTCTATCTGCTTGTGCTCTTGTAGCTCTAACAGCGGGCCCTTTTGATGCATTTAAGGTTCTAAACTGAATTCCTGCTAAATCTATTGCTTTTGCCATTGAGCCACCCATTGCATCAATCTCTTTTACAAGGTGTCCTTTACCTATTCCTCCAATAGCTGGGTTACAGCTCATCTGACCAAGTGTCTCAATATTATGTGTGATTAATAGTGTATCCACACCCATCCTTGCTGAAGCCAATGCAGCCTCGGTTCCAGCATGGCCACCACCAACAACAATTACTGGATAGTATTTACTTTGGTTCATCTTTTTTTGCTTATCAATAAAAAAGGCCCGATTAATCGGGCCCTTTATTATACGCTTTAGACTTTAACTTGATAAATTAAGTCGTTACCTGCTCTATTAGGTTAATTTTAATACTTATAGCCTGCCTCAAAAAGAGTGTCTTGTGATGAAGGTTGTGAACCTGCAACATAATCACCAGTTGAAGCTTCTGAATTCGCTTGACATCTTGCCATCAAAGCTTTTTGACCTGCTTCAATATTACTTCCACTCCATGCTTGTAGGCAAGACTGTTGAAGCGCTCTACCATAAGAAAACGTCAAACTAGTTGAACTTTTATGCTCAATACTATTCATCGTATTAAGATAAACAGAGGCGTCTTCTTCAGTTAAACCACCAGATAAGAACATGATTCCAGGAACTGATGCAGGTACACATCGATTCATTGTTCTTACAGTCATTTTTGCAACCTCTTCAGATCCAGCTTTATTTTTATTATCTGCACCTGAAACAGTCATTGAAGGCTTTAATAATGTTCCTTCTAAGAAAACATTATTTTCAGAGCAAGCTTTATAGACTTCAACTAAAACTTTTTCTTGAACTTTTGCTGTTGTTTCAATTGTGTGATCTCCATCCATTAAGATTTCCGGCTCAATAATTGGAACAAGTCCAGATTCTTGACAAATCTTTGCATACCTTGCAAGACCCCAGGCATTTTCGCGAATGGCTAAATCAGTCGGACAACCATCGGCCGTAATTTGAAGGACTGCGCGCCATTTAGCAAAGCGTGCACCTTGTTTATAATATTCAGCTGTTCTCTCAGCCAAACCTTCTAGACCTTTACACCATGTTTCAACCTCATGGGCTCCCGCAAGTGGGCTCAAACCTTTGTCAACCTTAATACCTGGGATAATACCCAGCTTATTAATCTTTGAAACCATGGCTTCACCATCTGCATGATTTTGATAAAGCGTCTCTTCAAAAAGAATTGCGCCGCTGATAAATTCACCAAGGCCCTCTGAAGTGAAAAGCATGCCTCTATATGCTTGACGATTCTCTTCAGTATTCTCTACATTAATTCCAGCAAGTCGCTTGCCTATAGTTGGAGTAGATTCATCTACTGCAAGTAGTCCTTTACCTTTAGCAGCAAGTTGATTAGCTGTTTGTCTTAACTCTTCTTGATTATTTATCATAATATTTACCCTTTTTTTATTTTCTATTAATAATTCCCATCTCCAACACGCAAAATTTTCATCAGGTTTGTACCGCCCGATTTATCCTTATGCATTCCTTTTGTAACAATAACAATATCGCCGCTAGTGACTACATCCTTAGCTTCAAGATTTTCAATCACATGACTATTCACATCATTCCAATCATCTGCACTAGTTTTATCGATGTAGCAAGGATAGACTCCTCTATAAATAGTGACTTTTTTTAATGTTTTGTAATTGTCTGACATCGCAAAAATTGCAATATTTGAACTAATTCTTGACATCCAGAGTGCTGTTTTTCCTGTTTGAGTCAGAGTGGCAACTACTCTCGCTCCCAAGTGATTGGCTGCATACATAGAGCTCATAGCAATTGTTTCATCAATGCCTTCAAAATGTTCATGTAGTCTATGATGAGAGACTTTTGCTGTTGGACTCTTTTCTGCCTCTAGACAAACATCACTCATCGTTTTAACAGCATTTACCGGGTGGTCTCCGATAGCTGTCTCAGCAGATAGCATGACTGCATCCGTCCCATCTAACACAGCATTTGCAACATCAAAAACTTCAGCTCTAGTTGGAATAGGACTGTTAATCATTGATTCAAGCATTTGAGTTGCAGTAATAACAAACCTATCATTTGCTCTTGCTAACAAGATTAATCGCTTTTGTTGAGCTGGCAATTGAGGATCACCTATTTCAACCCCTAAATCGCCGCGAGCAACCATGATTCCTGCTGACTCTTGAATAATTTCAGTAATTACCTGCTCTTGTAGCGATTCAGCTCTTTCGATTTTTGCAATGACACTCGCATTAGAGCCTGCTTCAAGGAGAAGTCTCTTTGTTTCACGAACATCATCAGCATGAATAGGAAAAGAGATTGCAACAAAATCAGCATCAGCTTTAGCTGCAGTAATAATGTCTTGTTTATCTTTTTCAGTCAGCGCACTTGCACTTAAACCACCACCACGAAGATTAATCCCTTTGTTATTCGACAGAACACCGCCTTGCGAAACCTTGGTAAGAATTTTTTGTCCACTAATCTGCTTGACTTCAAGAATTATCTTTCCATCATCTAGTAATAGGGTATTGCCAACATTTATGTCGTTTGGGAGTTCTTTATAGGCAATCCCAACAGAATCCTGACTACCTGCTGAATCATCAAGTTCAGCATCAAGTGCAAAATGATCACCTTTCTCAAGCTCTATGCTTCCATCTTTGAAGCCTGAAATTCTAATCTTTGGGCCCTGGAGGTCCATCAAAATACCAATAAAGGTGTCATTTTCTTTTTCGTATTTTCTAATTTGCGCAATGCGCTCTAGGTGTTCTTTTTCATTGTTATGTGAAAAATTTATTCTCACAACATTTACACCTGCATCCAAGATTCCTTTCAGAACTTCTGGGTTGTCAGTTGACGGGCCAAGAGTTGCTAGGATTTTAGTGCGTCTATTAATCATTAAGCTTGTAATCTATTCTCAAGTACTTCAACTACTGGAAGTTTTTTTCCTTCTAAAAACTCTAAAAAAGCACCACCACCTGTAGAAATATAGGAAATCTTATCCTCGATATTGAATTTATCAACAGCTGCAAGCGTATCACCGCCGCCAGCAATTGAAAAAGCATCTGATTCAGCTATAGCTCTTGCTAACTGCTCAGTTCCATTTGCAAACTGGTCAAATTCAAAAACTCCTACTGGACCATTCCAAACAATTGTTCCAGCGTTTTTCATAATTTCACATAGTTCAGTTGTTGATTTTGGACCGATATCAAAGATCATGTCGTCTGCAGCAACACTGCTTGCATTTTTAGTTTCTGCTGAGGCAAACTCTGAAAATTCTTTACCGCAAACAACGTCACCAGGAACTGGGATTTGACAATGCTCCATTAGAGCCTGAGCAGTTGGAATAAGATCGTGCTCACACAAAGATTGTCCAACACTATTACCTTGAGCTGCAATAAATGTATTAGCGATACCTCCACCAACAACTAATTGGTCAACAATTTTGGACAAGGCATCCAAAACAGTTAGTTTCGTAGATACCTTTGAGCCGCCAACAATTGCAACCATCGGTCTTTTTGGATTATCAAGGGCCTTTCCAAGCGCCTCAAGCTCACCAACTAACAATGGCCCTGCACAAGCCAAAGGTGCAAATTGAGTAACGCCATATGTAGAGGCATGGGCTCTGTGCGCTGTTCCAAAAGCATCTTGAACACAAACGTCACACAAAGACGCCATTTTTTTAGATAACGTTTCGTCGTTTTCTTTTTCTCCAACATTGAATCTTACGTTTTCACAGAGAACAACATCCCCTGCCTCCATCTCTACGCCTTCAAGCCAGTTAGACTGAAGCCTTACTTTCTGTCCAAGCAATGTTGAGAGGTGTTCAGCAACAGGCTTAAGTGAAAATTTTTCTTCAAATTCACCTGCATTGGGCCTTCCTAAGTGTGAGGTAATCATAACTTTCGCACCAGCCTTAATTGCATGAAGGATAGTCGGCAATGATGCAACAATTCTTTTATCACTTGTTACTTCACCATTTTTGATTGGAACATTTAAATCTTGTCTGATTAAAACTCTTTTACCATTTAAGTCTAAATCGGTCATCTTCAGTAAATTCATCAAACGCTCCAACAAATAAAATTAAGATCTATTGTGAAATGTGGCCAGCTAAACGCAGTAAGTTACATGTGTAGCTGTACTCATTATCATACCAAGATACCATTTTAACAAAAGTGTCGTCCATTGACATGCCTGCCTCTGCATCAAATGTTGAAGCACAAGTGCTTCCAACAAAGTCTGTAGATACAACCTTTTCATCTGTGTATCCTAAAACGCCCTTCATTGGACCTTCAGAAGCGGACTTCATGGCTGCACAAATTGCATCATAATCTGATGAACTATTTAATTCCGCTGTAAGATCAACCACTGAAACATCAGAGGTAGGGATTCTAAAAGCCATTCCGGTCAACTTTCCATTCAACTCTGGCAATACTTTACCAACAGCTTTCGCCGCTCCAGTAGATGAAGGAATAATATTTTCTAGGATACCACGACCACCACGCCAGTCTTTCATTGAAGGGCCATCTACAGTCTTTTGAGTAGCAGTTGCAGCATGAACTGTAGTCATCAGTCCACGCTTAATACCCCACTCATCATTCAGTACTTTGGCAATAGGTGCCAAGCAGTTTGTAGTGCAAGATGCGGCCGAAATAATTGATTGACCATCATAGGCATCATGATTTACACCATAGACAAACATTGGAGTGCTATCCTTAGATGGTGCAGATTGAATTACTTTTTTTGCACCTGCATCTAAATGAGCTTGACAGCCTTCTTCTGTTAGAAAAAACCCAGTACAGTCAATCACAAGATCAGCGCCAATATCGCCCCACTTTAAATCTGCAGGATTACGTTCAGCGGTCAAACGAATTTTTTTACCATCAATAACAAAATTGTTGCCTTCAACTACTACATCTTTACCAAACCTTCCATGAACAGAGTCATATCGCAACATGTAAGCCAAATAATCATTATCAAGAAGATCGTTTACACCAACCACCTCTAAATTATCAAAATCCTTATCAATTGCACGAAATACCATTCTTCCTATTCGACCAAATCCATTAATTCCAACTTTTATTGTCATCTCACACTCCTATAATAAATTAACTTAAAACTCTCTCAACAGTAGAAACTACATTGTCTACGGTAAAACCAAAATGTTTAAATAGCTCTCCAGCAGGTGCTGACTCACCATAGGTACTCATAGCAACAATAGCGCCATCTAGTCCAACATATTTATACCAAGATTCAGCAACGCCGGCCTCAATAGCGACTCTCTTAACCCCTGGAGTTAAAACTGAGTCTTTGTATGACTGTTCCTGTTCATCAAAGGCATTCGTTGATGGCATTGAAACCACTCGAACCTTTTTGTCACTCATTGCTTTTGCAGAATCGATCGCAAGCGAAACTTCAGAACCAGTTGCTATAAGAATAATGTCAGCCTCTCCACTGCAGTCTGAAATCACATAACCACCTTTTTCAATATTGGAAACCTGCTCACTTGTTCGCTCCATTGGAGTTAAATTTTGTCTAGAGAATATTAGTGCAGTTGGAGCATTTCCTCTCAGCATAGCAACTTTCCAAGAAACTGCAGACTCGATAGCATCACATGCTCTCCATGTTTGAAAATTTGGAATCACTCTCATTGTAGCAATTTGTTCAACTGCTTGGTGGGTTGGACCATCCTCACCAAGTCCAATAGAATCATGAGAGTATACGAAAATGGTTCCAATTTTCATCATAGCTGCCATACGCAATGCATTTCGCATGTATTCCATAAACATTAAAAATGTTGCACCATAAATCTTGAAGCCGCCATGCAAAACCATGCCATTCATCATGGCAGCCATGCCAAACTCTCTAACGCCCCAAGAAATATAATTTCCATTTGCATTGTCGGCATTAACTACGATACTTCCCGACCAGTTAGTCAAATTTGAACCTGTCAAGTCAGCTGAACCGCCAAATAACTCTGGTACAAGAGGGCCCATGGCTTCAATTGCATTTTGAGAAGCTTTTCTTGAGGCAATATTTGGCATGTCCTGTTGAGTTTTAGCAATATACTCATCCATTTTTGTTGAAAAATTATCAGGCAACTTTCCACTTATGCGGCGCTGATATTCTGCCGCCTCATCTGGAAAAGAAGCACTGTAAGCTTTAAATCGTTCATTCCATTCTTCTTCTACATCTGCACCTTCAGCTTTATGGTTCCATCCTTCATATATTTCATTAGGAATATCAAAAGGTTCATAATTCCATCCTATATTTTCTCTAGTTTTTGCAATTTCCTCATCACCTAAGGGTGCTCCATGACAATTATGAGAGCCTGCAAGGTTTGGAGAACCATAGCCAATTACTGTTCGTGTACAAATTAAAGAGGGTCTGTCGTTAATGCCTTTAGCCTCATTGATAGCGGCATTAATAGCTTCAGGATCATGCCCATCAACATCAGCTATGACATGCCAATTATAGGATTTGAAACGACCCGGAACACCCTTCTCCATCCAGTCACCAATGTGGCCATCTATAGAAATATCGTTGTCATCCCAAAAGGCGATTAGTTTACCTAGGCCAAGTGTTCCCGCTAGCGCACATGATTCATGAGATAAGCCTTCCATTAAGCACCCGTCTCCCATAAAAACATATGTATTGTGATCTACAATAGAATGGCCTGGCTTGTTGAATTGAGCAGCAAGAGTTCTCTCTGCAATTGCCATACCAACAGCATTAGTAATTCCTTGCCCAAGAGGACCGGTTGTAGTTTCTACTCCATCAGCATAACCATACTCAGGATGTCCTGGAGTTTTAGAGTGGAGTTGACGGAAGTCTTTAAGATCTTCTATACTCAAATCAAATCCAGCCAAATGCAACAAAGAATAGATAAGCATTGAGCCATGGCCATTGGACAGTACAAAACGATCTCTATCAGACCAGTTTGCGTTTGACGGATTGAACTTTAAATGCTTATTCCATAAAACTTCGGCAATATCAGCCATACCCATTGGAGCTCCTGGGTGTCCAGAGTTTGCTCTTTGTACAGCATCCATGCTCAAAGCACGGATAGCATTTGCTAATTCGAGTTGTGTAGCCATTATTAAAACCTATGAAAAAATTATGAACCCTAAATTATACATTTTTTTTTCTTTCATCCTTCTCAGAAAGGGCTTTGTGAAGGTAAATATGAGGAAAAATATTCAATTGCAATATAGTATCATTATTAAAAGTTTAACAATACTTAGGAATGTATAACTCACTTCATTTTTTAATGTATTAAAATTATACTTTTGATGAAAAACTCTATTATTACATTTTGTGTCAACAATAGCTGCCAACTCATCGTATCGAAAAAATAATAACAATAGATAAGGGGTCTAATGATTGAAAATATTGTCTGGCTGAAAGATGTCGGTATGACTGATGTTGAAAAGGTTGGTGGAAAGAATGCATCACTCGGTGAAATGATTAGTGGTCTCAATTCACAAGGTGTAAGGGTGCCAGGTGGCTTTGCAACAACAGCTGAAGCATTTGAATCTTTCTTAGAGTATTCTGACCTTAAAAATAAAATCAATAACCTACTCTCTAATCTTGATGTTACTGATATCAAGGAGCTTACTAAAACTGGTGCATTAATTAGGCAATGGGTCGAAGAGGCACCTTTTCCAGATGACCTCCATCAATCTATTGTCGATGGCTATGAGAAACTTACTAAGCAGTATGGCTCAGATGTTTCCTTTGCTGTTCGGTCTTCCGCAACTGCTGAGGATTTACCTGAAGCATCTTTTGCTGGACAGCAAGAAACCTATCTTAACGTCAGTGGTATTGAAGACATCTTATCTTCAATACGAAAAGTTTATGCGTCTCTCTACAATGATAGGGCAATCTCTTACAGAGTTCACCAGGGCTTCGAACACGAGATGGTTTCGTTATCTGCAGGTATTCAGCAGATGGTTCGAAGTGATATTGGTTCTAGTGGCGTTATGTTTACTCTGGATACTGAATCTGGATTTAATGATGTAGTATTCATAACTTCTGCTTATGGTCTTGGTGAAACAGTTGTTCAAGGTTCTGTCAATCCAGATGAGTTCTACGTTCATAAACCTACCTTAAAATCTGGAAAACCTGCGATACTATCAAGGAGTCTTGGCTCTAAATCAATAAAAATGGTTTATGCAGAAGAAAATTCAAGCTCACCAGTTAATACAATAGAAGTAAATTCAGATGATCGAGTCAGGTTTAGTTTAAATGATTCTCAAATTGAAGAGCTTGCTGAGTACGCCATTAAAATTGAAAACCATTATGGCAGACCAATGGACATTGAGTGGGCACTGGATGGTGTTGATGGGCAAATCTATATTGTTCAAGCCAGGCCAGAAACTGTTAAAAGCAGACAAAGTTCACAAAAAATTGAACGCTATAAACTTCTTGAAACTTCAAAAACTATCGTTGAAGGTAGAGCAATTGGTCAAAAGATTGGATCAGGAAAAACAAAAATAATTAATGATTTATCTGAAATGGACTCTGTCCATGAGGGAGATGTTCTTGTTACAGATATGACTGATCCTGACTGGGAGCCAGTTATGAAATTGGCCTCTGCAATCATCACGAATCGAGGAGGGAGAACCTGTCATGCAGCAATTATTGCAAGAGAGCTCGGAGTTCCTGCTATTGTTGGTACTGGTAATGCGACAGAACTTTTAAAGCATTCTGATGAAGTCACAGCTTCTTGTGCAGAAGGTGATACAGGGAAAGTTTATCAAGGCAAATTAAATTTTGAACATACATTTTCTGAAGTAAGCAACCTTCCTAATATTCCAGTAAAAATTATGATGAATGTAGGAAATCCATCTCGCGCATTTGATTTTGCAAGTATTCCAAATAATGGTGTTGGACTCGCTCGCCTTGAGTTCATCATTAATAATACGATTGGTATTCATCCAAAAGCTTTACTTGAGTTCGATAGTTTGCCCTCTGAACTCAAAAGTGAAATCAAAAAAAGAACGTCCTGCTATAAATCTCCTGTGGACTTTTATGTTCAAAAACTCACTGAGGGAATTTCAACTATAGCAGCAAGTTTTTCAGAATCTCCTGTGATCATTAGAATGTCAGACTTTAAATCTAATGAGTATTCAAATTTATTCGCTGGAGAGCTCTATGAGCCAAACGAAGAAAATCCAATGATTGGATTTAGGGGTGCTTCAAGATACATTTCAACAGATTTTAGAGAGTGTTTTGAGCTTGAATGCCAGGCCATAAAAAATGTTAGAAATTTGATGGGTTTAACAAATGTCGAAATCATGATTCCTTTTGTTCGAACTACATCTGAAGCCTCAAAAGTAATTGATCTTCTTAAAGATAATGGTCTTGAAAGGGGTAAAGATGGTTTGAGAATAATCATGATGTGTGAACTTCCTTCAAATGCAGTTATTGCTGAAGAGTTTTTGGAGTACTTCGATGGCTTTTCTATTGGTTCGAATGATTTAACACAACTGACTCTTGGGATGGATAGGGATTCTGGTCTTATTGCTGATGGTTTTGATGAAAGAAACACAGCAGTTAAAAAAATGATAACGATGGCTATTGAAGCATGTCATCGCGAGGGCAAGTATATTGGTATTTGTGGTCAGGGACCATCTGATCATACGGATTTGGCACAATGGCTTTTGGAAAAAGAAATTACAAGTATCTCACTTAATCCTGATACTGTTGTTGAAACCTGGACTAAACTGGGTACGCTATAAGCATGAGAACGGTATTTTTTATTTCAGACAGAACTGGAATAACTGCTGAAGCACTTGGGAATAGTCTTCTTACTCAGTTTCCACAAATAGATTTTAAACGAGTCAATTTAGCATTTATTGATACTCAAAAAAAAGCTCAAACAGCAGCCCTTTTAATTAAAGAGGCATCGGATACTGATGGCCAACCTGCTCTAATTTTTAGTACCCAGGTTTCTAGTGAATATAGACATCTTCTTGAAAATAGTGGTGGAATTATCTTTGATTTTTTTGAGACCTTTATCTCAAAAATGGAAAATACACTAGAAGCTCAATCTTCCCATGAAATGGGTCTTTCTCATGGTGTTGGCAACAAGAATACTTATTCGGGTAGAATCGATAGCATTAATTTTGCACTCAATAACGATGATGGTCTATCCACAAAAAACTATGACACAGCCGATATAATTCTTACCGGCGTATCCAGATCTGGCAAAACACCTACTTGTCTTTTTTTAGCACTACAATATGGAATTTATGCTGCTAACTACCCACTAATTGAAGAGGACTTAAATACATCAAAACTTCCAAATGTGCTAAAAAGCTTTAAGAATAAGCTTTATGGTTTAAGCATTAATCCTGTAAGACTTCAAAATATCAGGGATGTAAGGCGATCAAATAGTGGTTATGCCTCCATTGAGCAGTGTCGCAAAGAGGTCCGCCGAGCAGAAGACATGTTTGTTCAAAATGATGTTCCTTTTATCGATACAAGCCACATCTCAATCGAGGAAATTGCAGGTCGCATACTTCAGAAAAGTAAGCTTGAAAGAAGATATTAGTTTATTAAAGTGAGCCTTTTGGGCTCACTTTATTTATGTTAAGAGGCTTTTAATACGTCAACAGCAACAATTTTGTATTCAGGACACTTTGTTTCTTCATCCGTTACAGCGCTTGTTACTTCATTAATTAGCACGTCTGGAAAATGAAAGGTAGTGCGAACAACCCCTCTTTTAACTCTATCAGTGACTTCTACGTCAAGTGTGATCTCACCTCGATCAGATTTCAATGTTGCACGATCTCCTGATATAAGGTCTTTGGCTTTAGCATCTTTTGGATTGAGCATGAGAACATCCTTAGGAAGAATTTCAGCATTTGCAGTTCTCCTTGTCATTGTAGCGCAGTTATAATGCTGAAGTTCACGACTTGTAGTCAGAATAAAAGGGTATTCATTTTTGTGCGTTACAAGCTCCTCACTTTCTCTCCAATCATAATAGTGAAATTTACCTTTACCGCGCTTAAACTCTCCAATATGCAGTATTTGGGTATCCTCACCTTTCTTATTGACTGGCCATTGAAGGCCCATAGGGTTTGCAGATAAAGCTTCCCAAGTAATTCCTTCAAAAAATGGTACTACACTTGAAACCTCTTTTAAGACTTCTTTTGCATCATAATCTGGCTGATCATAGCCTAATTTACGCATCATTTCTACAATGATCTGTCCATCTGTTTTGCATCCTTCAAGTGGTGAAACTGCTGCATTGACCTGCTGGACTCTTCGCTCTGCATTTGTAAACGTTCCACTCTTTTCAAGAAAAGTTGCTCCAGGGAGAACAACATCCGCCATCTTGGCTGTTTCACTCATGAATATTTCTTGAACCACAAGAAGGTCCAGTGCTTTCATTGCCTTAATGACGTGGTGTGTATTTGGATCTGTTTGAACGACATCTTCAGCAAAAATCCACAACGCTTTGACAGAGCCATCTATAGCTCCATCGAACATTTCAGGAATTTTTTTGCCAGCGGTAGTTGGGGTTGGGAGCTTGAACTTATCTTGATAGTAGTCCTGTACTTCTTGCTGATCCATCCACATGTATCCTGGCCCATGATGCGGCTGACAGCCCATGTCAGCTGCGCCCTGAACATTGTTTTGGCCACGCAATGGGTTAACTCCAACACCTGGCCTCCCAATATTTCCTGTCATCATTGCAAGATTAGAAATTAGCATGACAGTTTGCGTACCCTGTGAGTGCTCAGTAACACCCAACCCATGAAACTCCATTGCATTTTTCGCACTTGCATAAGCGATCGCTGCGTCTTTAACTAGCTGCTTATCAAGTCCAGAAATTTCAGACATTTTGTCAACATCCAACTCTTTAATTTGTTCTATAAACTCGAGTCCACCTTCACACCTTTCTTCAATAAAGTCGTAATCGACAAGTCCTGCTTCAACAATAAAATATTGAATCATGTTTAAAACTGCCACATTAGTGCCAGGCTTTAATTGCAAGTGATAATCGGCCAGACGAGCGAGTTCTGTTCGAACGGGGTCAATAACAATCAAACTAGCTCCAGAGAGTGCTTGCTGCTTAATTTTAGCTCCTGTTACAGGGTGAGCAGCTGTTGGATTTGCTCCAATGACTATCATTAAGTCTGCTAAAGGTATATCAGTAGCAGGGTTTGTACCTGCACCCGTTCCAAAGCTCTGTTGCATTCCCCAAGCTGTAGGAGAGTGGCAAACTCTGGCACAACAGTCAATATTATTTGTACCAACTAATTGACGAATCATTTTTTGGAACATAAAATTTTCTTCATTAGAGCAACGAGCAGAAGAAATACCTGCAATGGCATCTGATCCATGTTCGTTTCTAATTGTTTCAAACTTCCCTTTAATAAAGTCGAGCGCTTCATCCCAAGAGCATGGTGTTAGTTCGCCATTTTTTCTAATTAAGGGTGATGTCAATCTATCAGGATGATTATAAAACTTAAATGCATATCGACCCTTAAGGCATGTATGACCAGAATTAATTGCATCTTGAGGTGCCCTTATTGACAAGACCTCATCATTCTTAACAGCAACTTCTAGGTTACATCCTACACCACAGTATGAACAGACAGTTCTCACTTTCTTATCAGCTTCAACTGACTTAGATTGAAAAATATCTGAAATAGCCGACGTCGGACAGGTCTGAGCGCAAGCTCCACAAGAGACGCATGACGAATCTCCAAACAACATATCATTATCAGTAGTGATACGAGACTCGAAACCTCTTCCTGTCATCGTCAAAGTAAACTGTCCTTGAACCTCGTCACATGCACGAACACACCTGGAGCAGTTAATACACTTCGACAAGTCCATTCTCATGTATGCGTGAGACAAATCTTTTTCACGCTCCAAATGATTCGCGCCTTTTGCATAACGTATTTGTCTAACGCCGACACTAGCTGCAACATCTTGAAGTTCACAGTTGCCATTCACCTCACATGTGAGGCATTCAGGTGGATGATCACTTAAAACTAGCTCAACGATATTTTTACGCAGTGTTTTAATGCTATCTGAGTTTGTATAAATTCGCATTCCTGGGCTAATAGGTGTGTGGCATGAAGCTACCGTTCTCTTTGGTCCATCCTCAGATTGCTGGATTTCCACAGAGCAAACTCTACAAGCACCATAAGGCCTTAAATTATCATCATCACAGAGTGTGGGGATGATTTTGTCACCTAAAGCCTTGTTACTAAAATCTAAAATCGAAGCTGAGTCATCAAATGGAAACTCAACATCATCAATATATACACCTTGAAGTTTTTCTGACATACTACTTCTCCATTAAAGGTTTAAACTCGTCAGCACAATGCTCGAGTAAATTTTTTATTGGAAGTGGAAGACCACCGCCCAAAGCGCACAATGATCCTGCCTCCATTGTTTCCAATAAGTCATGAATTAATTCTTCTGAAAATTTTTGATTATCATCAATCGCTAATCCTAGCATCTCCTTACCTCGCGTTGAGCCTAAGCGACAAGGAAAACACTTTCCGCAAGACTCGTGCGCTGTGAATGCAAATAAGTGTTTTGCGTATTCAACTGCTGAAAACGATTTTGGAATACAAACGAAACTTGCATGGCCAAGCAGAAAGCCTGCTTCTGCAAAAACCTCAAAATCTAGTGTTAAAGATTTCAATGTATCAACTGGAACAATGCCGCCAAGGGGCCCACCAATTTGAATTGCTTTTATTTCACTGTTAAAACCGCCACCAATTTCATCGATAATAAATTCTAAAGGTGTTCCTAAATCTACTTCATAAAGCCCTGGATTATTAAAGTAACCATCAAGTGATATAAGCTTTGTACCAAGTGATCGGCCATTACCAATTGCTTTATACGATTCACTTCCGTGCTTAAAAATGGCAGCAACTGCAGCTAAACTTTCTACGTTATTAACAACAGTTGGTTTTTTGTAAAGACCCTCAACAACAGGGAAAGGAGGACGAACGTCCACTTCAGCACGACGCCCCTCTATGGATGCAATAAGTGCAGTTTCTTCACCACAAATATATGCCCCCTGACCTTCAACAACGTTCATATCAAAATCAAAACCGCTTCCTAATATATTCTCTCCTAGAAGCCCAAGCTCTCTTAACTTTGCTAGCGACTCATTGGTGATATCAATCGACTCAGGATACTCACCCCGGATATACATAAAACCCTGTTTTGAGCCAACAAGATAGCCACAAACAACCATTCCAAATAAGACCTTCAAAGCCTGTTCCTCTAGAAGGTAGCGATCAGAGTAGGCCCCTGGATCCCCCTCATCAGCATTGCATACAACATACTTAGCTTTAGCTTCTTGAGCTTTACAAAATTCCCATTTCATTCCAGTTGGAAATCCTGCACCGCCTCTACCACGAAGACCTGAATCTTTTAATGTATTAATAAGATCATCTTTATCTGATGCGAGACATGTTTGGAGTAAGTCTTTGAAATCTTCATAGGTAGAAAATATTTGGTCTTCTACTAAAAATGAAGTGTTTGAATAAGACTTCATTGTATAGGGTGAGCTTTTATGCTTGCCAGCAATAATATCATCTAATTTATTAACATCATCCCCAGAGTAATTCTCTCCATTGTAATGAAACGCACTATTTTCATAGCATCTGCCCAAACAAATCATTTCTCCAACACTATCTTCGCCAAGCTTATTCTTGAGCTTTTGCGTGACAGCTTCCTGTGTGCCTCTACACATACAGGCACTTCCAGTGCAGACATAAGCTTTTTTGTTTTTAAAATCTTCATTCAGGAAATCATAGAAGCTTTTAGTGCTATGAATTGTAGATACGCCGAGGTTATACTCACCGGCTAGCTGCGAATCACTCGTTTCATTTGGACTTACAGATATTTTTCCAAACAAACTGTTCTTATCGTCTTTTTTTCCCGACAGTAAACTAATATTTCTAGACATTTATTCTCCGAAGTTCTCACTGATACGCCAATTTCCAGTGTAGATATTATATTTATTTTTTTTAATAAAGCCAATTAAAGTGATATCAAATTTTTCTGCTAAGTCAAGGGCGAGTGAGGTTGGAGCACCAATTCCAACTATCATTCCAATACCAGACATAACCGCTTTCTGAATAATGTCAAAACCTAGTCGGCCAGAACACATTACAAATTGCTCTAGCGGCTTTAACAATTCATTAACGCGCACATGTCCAATAAGCTTATCAAGAGCATTATGCCTACCAACATCTTCGGCGATATGTAAAACCTCACCTTTGTTGGATAGTAATGCGCTTGCATGAACACCTCCCGTATTAGCAAATTGCTGTTGCCTATCTTTGAGTATATTAGGAAGCTGACTAATTAAACTAATATTCACTATTGGGCCTTCACGATTAATTTTAGGTTCGTAAGCAATCTCAATTGCATTGAGAGTTCCCTTCCCACAAACACCGCAACTAGAATTGACCATAAAGTGGCGCTGTAAATTCTTTAAATCTAATTGGTTTCCCTTTGAAAGAGTAACTATCAATGAATTATCAACGTCATACTTGCTTTTATTTGAACCGCTAACCTCTATTGACCCTATTGCACTTTTATCCTGAATAATTCCTTCAGAAAATAAAAGACCTCTGACGAGATCTTCATCATCGCCAGGCGTCCTCATTGTGACCATGAGGGGCTCAATAACCCAGTCATTGTCTTTAAAATATCTTATTACAATCTCAAGTGGCTCCTCAATTGCAACGCAATCATTGGAGTTTTCCCGAGTTAAACCATCTACCCTATGGATCTCGTAATCAACCGATCCGTCTGTCTTCATTGTCTAAAATAATCCTTGAACTAAACCATCCTCATCTAAATGAATTTTATCTGCAGCTGGAACCCTAGGGAGTCCAGGCATTGTCATAATTGCACCGCAAACAACAACGACAAACTCTGCACCAGCAGAAAGTCTCACCTCTCTGATCGAGAGTGAATGACCAGTTGGAGCACCAAGCAGTTGGGGGTCTGTAGAAAAACTGTACTGAGTTTTTGCAATACAAACTGGAAGGTTTCCAAAACCATTTTCCTGGTACCAATTCAATTTATCTCTAACTGCTTTATCTGCCATGACCTCATCAGCCTGGTAAAGAGTTTTAGCAATTGTCTCAACCTTTTCTAATAATGGTAGTTCATCATCGTACAATGTTTTAAATTGTGAAGCACCAGAGTCAGCCAATTTGGCAACTTTTTCTGCTAAATCAATCGCCCCATCACCGCCGTGCTCCCAGTGACTTGTGACACTCACTTCAACATTGAACTGCTCACAATAATCTTTAATTGCTTGAAATTCAGCCTCAGTATCAGAAACAAATTTATTAATACCAACTACTAGTGGAACTCCAAATTGGCTTAAGTTGCGGATATGTCTTCCTAAATTTGAACAACCTGCCTTGAGAGCGTCAACGTTTTCATTATTTAACTCATCTTTAGCGACACCACCTTGATGCTTTAAAGCTCGAACAGTAGCAACCAATACAACAGCATCCGGTGCGAGCCCTGCTTTGCGACACTTAATATCGAAGAATTTTTCAGCACCCAAGTCTGCTCCAAATCCAGCCTCAGTGACAACGTAATCAGACAATTTAAGTGCAGTCTTTGTGGCGATAACTGAATTACAGCCGTGTGCAATGTTAGCAAATGGTCCACCATGAATAAGGGCAGGATTGCCTTCTAAAGTTTGAACTAGGTTTGGTCTAAATGCGTCCTTAAGGAGGACAGTCATTGCTTTGTGAGCATTAATTTGCTTCGCTCTAACAGGTATCATCTCTCGCGTATAGGCAACGATAATGTTTCCAAGCCTTTCCTCAAGTTCTTCCAAATTTTGAGACAAACAGAAAATAGCCATTACCTCAGACGCAACTGTAATATCAAAGCCGTCCTCCCTTGGGTATCCGTTTGTCGAACCACCAAGAGACGATGTAATTGTTCTGAGTGATCTGTCGTTCATGTCAACAACTCTTCGAAATGCAACCTTTCTACTGTCAATATTGCTCGCATTGCCCCAGTAAATATGGTTATCAATCATCGCCGATAGAAGGCTATGAGCAGATGTGATTGCATGAAAGTCACCCGTAAAATGAAGATTGATATCCTCCATAGGGATAACTTGCGCATAGCCACCTCCAGCTGCGCCCCCTTTCATTCCAAAACAAGGTCCTAAACTTGGCTCTCGCAAACAGACCGTGGTTTGTTTGCCAATTTTATTCAAGCCATCTGTAAGGCCAACTGAAGTAGTCGTCTTACCTTCACCCGCAGGAGTTGGTGTAACCGCTGTAACTAGAATTAGTTTGCCATTCTTGTTTTTCTGAACACTATCAATTGCGTTCCAAGAAATCTTAGCTTTATCGTGTCCGAAGGGAACCAGATCCACTTTATTAATGTTGAGCTTTGCTCCAATATCATTAATGTGTTCGCCAGAAACTTCTCTAGCAATATCAATATCTGTTTTGTACTCGCTCATTTCTTCTCCTAAGTGCGCTTTAAATCAATT
>ENA-OREN01001492-OREN01001492.1-marine-metagenome-genome-assembly--contig:-NODE-1492-length-27211-cov-6.851330_pt1 | contig 27211 bp, 21 predicted proteins | sample MGYA00248624_ERZ508555 | MGnify/ENA primary metagenome ERZ508555 (study PRJEB26222, sample SAMN06267773) | marine metagenome | isolation source: Saanich Inlet, British Columbia, Canada | place...
GTCTACTAACGTTGTTTTTCCATGATCCACATGGGCGATTATAGCGATATTTCTGATATTTTTAATTTCCACAATTGTCTTCCGTTTCTCTGTTTTGCTTAGGACTGGCCTTTACAACACTTGAATTAATAAATATAAAACTGCTAAACTAAGTATATTATTATACAATACATCTTTAGATGTATAAATTTACCAAAATACAAATTCCTTATTATAGCGATATTTGAGGAATTTTATAGTAAAAAATATACTGTTCTATTATTTCAGAATACGTGTAAAATGGTGTTCTGGGAAAGTTGGACCAGTGTGAGGCAGGGGCATGCGTCACAGTTCTAGTGATTCATGCCTTTTTGAACAGTAGTAATCGAAACACATCACAGAATATTGGATAATTTCCTGTTATCATAAATCCGTTGTTCTGGAATACAGTTATAAAGTCTTTTATACGATAATTATATTCAAAGACATTTTCTCTGCCGCGCAGTAATTCGGCCAGATATGCAAGTGTTTTTCCCCAGAAGGAATCGTGGTTGGGTTGAATGAGTAAAACATAGTCTTTGCTTATGTTCATTAACTGCTGTGCATATGGTTCAAAATTTAGAAAATGCTCTAGCATGCCATCACTTGATACCAGATCATATTTTTCCGTTATATCTTCAAGCTTTCTTTGGGTTACGTTTAAACCCTTATTCCTGCACACAGAAACAGCATGAGAGGATACATCAATACCAACACAGTTTAGTCCATTTTTTTTGTATACTTCCATCGTATGGCCCAGACCACAGCCAACCTCAATAACATTTGCGTTGGTAATGTCATTGATGGCAGTTGCCAGGACTTTTTCTTTGGCCTTGAACATTATTTTACCAATGAAAGTTAATCGCTCCTCCTCTTCGGATCCTTCCCATCGTTTATCCCAGGTTTCATATAATGTTTTGCTGTTAGTGTTCATAATTTATTTTACCTTTGTATGGAGTAATCCATATGCTTCTCCTGACGCGTATCCAAAATGCTGAATGAGATAGACCAGCATAACGTGTAACACTAACTCCGGGCGTCTCTTCTTGATGCACATATATAATGAGAAGCACAGAAGAACAGGAAAGTAGATTGCCGGTAATGAAAAAATATTAGAAAAAGGGGTAAAGAATAGAGCGGAAATAGCTGCAATAAATAACAATGGTAAAGCAAAAGAGACAGCCCACATTTGAGGATATCGTTTCAGAAGTCTTGCTCGTCCCTTTCCATAACGAAACATATTCTTCAGCCATGTTTTAGGGGTAGGACGCATTTTATGCCAGACAAAGGAGTTTGGAATAAACAGGAATCTGTTACCTGCCGCAAATAGTCTGTAATTGATATCTGCATCCTCTGCCTCGCTGACTAATGATTCATCATAATATCCAACATCGATAATCTTCTGTTTATCATACAACACGTTTAGGTTAGAGAGGCTTGAGACATGCATTGGCTCTTTAAATTGCCTTCCCTGTACGCTGCCAAAACTACCTAAGTATGAATCTAGTGCAATACCTATTGCCTGTAGGAAGCCATTGGCATTTTCAGGAGGGATATTTGTTCCGCCTACAGCAATAACGTTTTTATCTGTTAGCAGAATATTCTGATATTGTTTTACTAACGTTTCCAACCAGTTCTGTGGTGCTTCGCAGTCTGCGTCAATAAATGCAATATAATCATGTTTCGCGGCCCTTATTCCTGCGTTCCGTCCGGCGGCAGTGCCTTTTTTCGGTTCAACTACCAGGTTGATATTGTGATATGTCTGCACTAACTCATTTACAATATCCTGCGTTCTGTCTTTTGATCCCCCGTCAGCCACGATGATTTCGTATTTATCATCAGGATAGGTCTGGCAAACAAGAGAGTTTAAACACTCTTGAATGTTTTTTTCTTCGTTATAACAGGTTATTATTACTGAGATATCCATAGTATTAAATTGCAAATTAGATTTTTGGAGTGCAGTGACCATGTCACTGCTTTAATACGCATCATTACGGGTGATGCACTCCATATTGTCAGAAACTAACTACTCCCTGCAATCTGACCACTAAAAAGTTTAGAAAAGAACACAGTAGCTGATTTGTAAGTACGATATCCTTCTGATGGGTTCATGATTCCCTGCCAGAGTTTTGATAGAATATAGCTCGGACGAAGATGATACTTTTTCAGGTAATAATCACATAAAGTTACCATATCGTTTGAAGAGAGTTCAGGTGTATTCAGTACACAGTTATGTAATCCTTCTTCCGTGAGCCACTTTGAGAAGTCTTCAGTATTGAGATAATTGTTTCTTTTGGCCCAGTCAAATGCCTCTGTTCCGGGATATACATAAAGCGGGTAAAACTGCATACTGTCACAGTTAATTTTTTTTGCAAATTCATAGCTTGCAGCCAGAGTTTGTTTTGTGTCTCCAGGGTTGCCAACCATGATACAGCCGTGTACAAGAATACCGGCTTTTCTAGCGTCCTCAGCAAATTGGTAATACTTCTCAACTTTTTCACCCTTATTCATATTGTCCAATATATATTGACTACCACTTTCAAATCCGACAGTTACCAGACGGCAACCGGCCCTTTTCATTAATTTCAATAGCTTATAGTCTAAATCACCTCGAACATTGCAGTACCACTTTATTTTAACTTTTCGTTCAATTAGCAGTTCACATATCCTTCTCACATGGTTGCGGTTGGCAGTGAAACAATCATCTTCAATGCCGATCTCTTTTACTCCGGGAAAATTGTCTGCAATGTATTCAAATTCATCAACAACATTTTCCGGTGATCGTGTACGGTATTTTCTATCATGGAAAACCTGTGGATATACACAGAATGAACATTTATGCGGACATCCACGGCCTGTAATGATCATCATCATCGGATAATTTGCGGCCGCAAAGAAATAGTTCCTGTTATTCAAATACTTCTTATACACCGAGGAAATAAAAGGGACTTCATCAAGATTATCGATCTTATCTTGTGTGTCGTTTTTAATAAATGTATCACCTTCTCTAAAAACAATTCCATTGACACTCTTCAAATGAAGGTTGTTTTCAATAGCATTTGCAAGATCTCTGATCGTATAGTCATATTCACCAACGGCTACAGCATCTATACTATTGCTCAGACTCATAGTATCTTCCGGCATTGCGGAAGGATGAGTGCCAACAAGTATAGAAAACACGTTTGGAAATTTTTCTTTGATCTTTTCGGCTACGTGAATATCACTATAGATACTGGGGGTACTTGTATCTACAATTGACAAGTCTGGAATGAAATCACCCATTCTCTTGAAGATTTGATTGAGGTCCAGGCCGTCTGCCGGTGCATCTAGAAACATTACATTATGTCCGGAAGCTTCGGCTACCCCAACCGCATAAGCCAGCCATATAGGGTAATATAAGGTGCCACCCTTGGTGACTGCAGGGCTTCTGGAGGTACGCGAAAAACGTCCTATAAATGGCGGATTAAGAAATAGTATATTCATACTAAGTAATTAGACAAACAATATGATAAGTTCTAGAAAATGAAAGATGCCCGTACCGAAATATTAGTTCGGTACGGGCTTACTGTCTACTCTCAGTTTTAAATAACAATAAAAAAGTTTTGAATGCCTCTGTGACATACCTGACACGCATTTTAGTTGTTCATCGAATGAAGCTCAGGATATACAATCTTATCGTGCTCGTTCTCATAATCTTTTATTGCTGTTGTCAGCTCGTCAATCGATAGATGTCCTTTTTCATTCAGCTTATTGTAATAGATTTCCATAAAGTCAGGATCATCCGCAAGAAAACATGAATGATATCTGCCGAAAGGAGTGTTTTTTAAAGCCCTGTCCCTGATTACACCGAGGGGTTCCTCACATACGTTTCCAAAATAAATATGCATATTTGCACAATTCATAACATCACCATAAGGAGTGAAGTTAATCATTTCTTTGGTTCCAGGACATCCAAACTGTTTTCCGTAATTGTAGTTAAGATGACGTTGTACATAATTATATGGCTCAATGATTTTTTCATATGCCTGAAGATCTTCCTTACTAAGCATAACATCCTTATCTTTGAAGCTTCCAACACCTTTTGCAAGGAGGGTGTTCACGAGTACCTTCTCCTGCTCCGCAAACTCTAACAACTTTCTGAAGCCTTCAGTATAAATATTTCCTTTGTGCACTACAGTATTGATAATGATCTTTATTTTATACTTCTTGCACAGCTTGATTCCTTTGACAACAAGGTCGAAACTACCTCTTTTTCTTCTGAATGCGTCATGCAGCTCAGGTATACCATTGTCAAGACTGAAATTGATTGTGTCGACGCCCATTTCTGCACACCTTTTTGCTTTCTTCTCGTCAAAGAGGTAACCATTTGTTGATATAATTACGTGATTGTATTTAGGCTGGCATGCCAATATGATTTTATCCCACTCTTTAGTAACAAAGGGCTCTCCTCCTTCAAGTCCGAAAGTAGTAGCACCGAGAGCCATTGCCTCCTTTGTGACTCTCTCATAGTCTTCTGGTGACATCTCTCTTCTAGTGCTGGTCTCATCAATCCTTGAGCAGAGACAATGATTGCATGTGAAATTACATTTATAGGTGCCGGCAAATTCAAGTCCTCTTAAAACATGTTTCTTTATTCCAAACATGTTGTAGAATTTTCCCAATAGCACATTCCTTAACAGCCTGAATGGGTATAGCGGTTTATTCCAGTGAAGACCATAGTGAAATCTAATTTTCCACAGAATAAGGAATTTCAAAAAAGGTTTTGGTTCTCTTGTTCTGATGATTTCCTTTCGCTTTGACTGCTCTTCAGCCTCATCTAGTAAGTTGCCTAATATTTCTTTTTCCTCAGGTGTCTTACAGACAGATTTTATATCGTCATCCTTTGTGCTGAAGACCGAAACCTTCTCTTCTAACGTGGTTGTAACCATACAGAATTTCCTTTCTTTTTATATCCAACCTCTAAATTTGAAATAAATAATTGATCCGTACTCTCGTAAAACTTCTAAAATAAATCTTGCTCTTTGCGTCACATGATGCATGTTTTTTTCATAACACGGTACAGGTGCCGCGTAAACGTTTACATCTAATTTTTTACAAATTGCCAGACTTCTATACATGTGAGAAGATGAAGTAACCAAAAGCGAGTTCTTTATGTCCAACTGTCGCAATATAGGTTTTGCATATTTAATATTTTCGTACGTATTCAGAGAATTGTTCTCTGTTATTATGCACTCCTCATTTACTCCGATCTCCACTAGAAAATTTTTCATTATTTCTGCAAACGAGGGCATTTCTTTAATAACTACTCCACCGCAGATAATTATTTTATCAGCAAATCCATCCTTGTATAATCTATATGCATGAATCATCCTCTGGTAATTGTTGCCATCATGGATTTTCTCAGTATGAACTCCACTACTGAGCAGAATAATGGAATCTGATTTTCTAACTTCAGGTTTAACTTCTAAAGCGGCATACAAATAGTTTATAACAGGAGATAATATAAGTATCAGAAGGATTGCATTTATTATTAATAATGGAAATAATAATAATTTATATTTTGCAAAGCTTTTATTAGGCACTTATCAAACCTGTATAATTGACTTAACTATGTACACACTTCAATTAATAAGCTAAAAGCATGCCATAGGTAATTTAACTTTAATTGTTATATTGCAAAATTGTAACTATCCGTATTATAACTAGATGTGATTATTTGTTGTGCAGAAATAACTAGAGTAGGAATCTTATCCTGTCGTGTCGGCAGTAACTTGTTGATAATCTCGACATTACGAAGGAAATATTTTCCATCTACTAAGAAGTTTGCAGCAATATGGATATTGAGGAATATACCGACAACTTAAAATGGCTTTTATATCTGGCTGATTAATTAGATTTTTTAAAATGCTTTCTTATTCTTAGAGATTGTTTTGAAAAAAAGTCTGTATGCAAATTTCGCATTAACCATAAAATTCGTAAAAGATCTGACATTTACAAGCTGTGTGAGTAGAAAAGGTATTCTTATATATGTACTCTTTACTGCTAATTCAAAATAATGCTGCAGTTCTTTCTTTGTAAATCCCTTTGGAACATATGCGAGTGTGTAAGTGTTATGTTTTGACCAGTCATCAACAACAAAACCTTCTTTTTTGGCTGTTTCATACAATTCCGTGCCAGGATATGGAGTTGCATAAGTAAATGAGCAAACACTTTTATTAAATGTACGTGCAAATTCAATTGTTTTCATTATTGATTCTTTCGTTTCTCCAGGCATTCCTATAATAAATCCGAGATCAGGCGTAAGGCCGACCTCTTTTATCATTTGTATTCCTTCATTGATCTTTTCAATGCTTTCATTTTTTTTCATGCTCTTTAGCATTTTGTTGTCAGCTGATTCAACACCTAAGAATATTTTTACACATCCGCTTTTCTTCATGAGCTGTAATGTCTCTTTATCCACATGGTCTGCTCTGATACTACATCCCCATTTGATTGGCCTTTTTAGCTTAATTAATCCTTCACAGACCTCTCTGAGCCATTTGTTGCTTACGTTTAGGGTGGAATCTGCCAGGGTTAAATTTCTGACATGGTGCTTATCATATAAAAGTTTTACTTCTTCAAGGACTTTGTCAGAAGATTTAGCTCTGTATGTTTTTCCTATTATGCTATGACCACAAAATGTACATGAAAATGGACATCCACGGCTTACTATCAAACAAGCATAATTTTTTTTGATAGTCCATCGGTCCCAGTATTTATGCATAGGCAACGATTCCCAATCTGCGAAAGGTAATGAATCAAGGTCCTTTATATTCTCTCTCATAGTATTTATCCTGATCTCTCCTTGTTCTCTATATGCGATACCTTTGACATCTATTAAAGGTTGGTCATTCTGGATTTTGTCTACAAGATCAAGCATTGTAAGCTCACCTTCGCCAATAACTGCGATGTCAACGTCAGGATGATTTCGTAATAGGCTCTGGTATTCTATAGAGGCATGAATACCACCAAGGACGGTTATAGTCTTAGGTAGTATCTTTTTTATGTCACTTAGAAAACGTACTGTTTGGCCAACATTATGTGTCATTACAGTTATACCCAGAATGTCCGGTTCGACGTTTTTAACATATTCAATAATATCTTGTTTCTTTTTCTGATGAGCAAATGCATCTAATAGTGTAACATCACATCCATCTTGCTTTAGAATACTTGAAATCATTGCCAGTCCATATGGCTGCAAGAGGGAGGCGTAGTCTGAAACATCATTTATATTTTGTGGTAAGTGTAGAAGAAGTATTTTTGCTTTGTTTTTCATTAGAAATTTTACAAGGTGATTAAGGTGAAATTAAACCAATACTATTTGCTATACTAATACATCAACGCTTAAAAGATACAAATCTCTTGAAAAAGATACTATAGGCCGCATTAAAGAATGCTTTGAAATTACGTAGAGATCGTATTTGAAGTATCTGATTTAATATGAATGAAAACCTCAAATAAAAGCTTCTTACTGCAAGTTTATAATAAGATTCTAGTTTTTCTTTTGTTAAACCTTTTGGGACATATGCCAGAGTATATAAATCGTGCTTAGACCAATCTTTAACATTGAGTCCTTCTTTTTCGGCAATTTCGTAAAACTCTGAACCTGGAAATGGAGAGGCGAGAGAAAATGTGCATATACCTTTCTTTATTGTCTTGGCAAATTTAATTGTCTTCTTAATTGATTCTTCGGTCTCTCCGGGCATACCTAATATAAAACCGCAATCAGTGGTAAGTCCTGTCTTCTCTAGTAGACGTATACCCTCCTCGATCCTCTCGATTGTAGTACCTTTCTTCATTTTTTTCAGTACTTCATTGTCTGCCGACTCAACACCAACAAAAACCCTTAGGCATCCGCTCTTCTTCATAAGATTTAGAACTTCTGTGTCCAGCCTTTCAGTTCTTAAATTACATCCCCAGATAAGAGGCTTGTTCATGCTTAATATACCTTCACAAATCTCGCTTACCCATTGATTATCCAGGTTGAACGTTGAGTCATGGAATAAGATTTGTCTGACATTATATTTGTCATATAACAGATTTATTTCTTTGAGTATGTTCTCTGGAGACCGCCTCCGAGCCTTTACTCCCAAAGCTGACTTGGCGCCACAAAATGTGCAGGAATAAGGACATCCACGACTTGCCATTATGCCTCCATAGTTTTTCTTCACAGTTATTGCATCAGAGTATTTCTCCATTGGGAGAGCTCCCCAATCTGCAAATGGTAAAGAATCCAGGTCCGAGATATATTCTCTGAAAGGAGTTGTCTTAACTACTCCATTTGCCCTGTAAGTGATTCCTTTTATATTATCCAACACGCTTTTGTTCTGAATGCTGTCTATCAATTCAAGCATCGTATGTTCACCCTCACCTGTTACTGCTATATCAATTTCCTTATGATTGTCAATTAGGTTTTTATGGTCAGCACATACATGCGGACCGCCGACAATAACAACAACTTCGGGCATTAGTTTTTTTATGTCCCTCAGGAATTCAAGTGTGCTATGTAAATGTTGAGACATTATTGAGAGCCCAAGTATTTGAGGTTTAAGTTTTATTACATATTCTAAAATTGACTCTCTTTCTAATCGATAGACAGCAGCATCGTAAAGTGTTATGTTTTTATTGTGTGATTTAAGAAATCCTGAAATAATGGCAAGGCTATATGGATGAAGTATATTAGTCACTTCGTGCACATTGTCCAGATTCTGAGGCAATCGTAATAATAAGGTTCTAATCTGGTCTTTCATGATTTTTTTCTAATTTTGGCCTTTCTAATAAGAAATAGACTATTTGTGAATATTCTTTTCATGAAAAAAGGTTTTATATTCCAGCGTATATCTGAGTATTTAATACTATAACGACAAGAATCAATTAATTGTTTTTGCCGTGAAATGTCCATTTCTAAGCTTATTGGCCAAATATAGTGCTGCTCTCTCGAAGCTGTGTCCAACAATATTTGTAACAGCATCTGCCATGGATAGTCGAATACCTGATGGAATACTCATTATTGGAGGTGTTCCCAAAACAATACAATTTTCGCACAAAGGAGATATATCAAGGTAGTCGCCATCAATCATTGACCTTCTCAAATTGATCATTCTTTCGTTGTTCCAAATATTTTCCAGTTTGTCGTCTTTTATGTTACCGATCACGTATTCATGGTTGGCATTATAAACGCAGGGAACGACATCGCCATCCCAGGTAATGCATGTCGTGCTCCAGAGTCTCGAGCATGGACCGTAAACATTACTGTTGTCTCTATAAGAGAATTCATCTGTGTCCTTGAATGTACTGCCCCATGTTGAAACTTCCCTCAACCGGATTTCATCTATGAGCCCCTCAAAAGGTCTCAGGAATGCAGTTTTTTCTTCCTCGTTGTAATTCTCAATCTCCAGCTCAAGTATTGATAATATGGAATATGGAATCTTAATTTTTTTGTTTTTTTTCTGTTTCAAAAAATAAAGAATATTATTTAGTGTTTTCTCATAGTTTGCTCCAACTCTTGCTTTTTCATACATGCTTTTTTTAATTCCGTCAAATGCAAAACTCACTTCTGATAAGCCGGAATCCAATAATAAATCTGCTTTTTCTTTTGTCAGTAATGTGGCGTTTGTATTTAATAAAACCTTAGTCCCATTGGAACTCGCATATTCTATCATCTTAAAAAAATCAGGGTGAAGAAGAGATTCTCCGCTTATAGCTAGTGTAACCGCCGAGGCATAATCACTTATTTCATCTATTATTCTTTTGTACAGAGTAAAGTCCATAAATCCTTTATCAACATCAACCATTCCGGTACCGGTAGGGCACATTATACACTTCAAGTTACAGTTGTTAGTAGGCTCAATCCATATGTAACTCGGTTTATTGCTCAATGCTGTTTTTCCCCCATGGTAATTCTGCAATGCCATGAGATTATTTGATAATATTTTAAATTTCTTTTTCGTTCTCATCTGAATATGCTCTTAACCATATATTCTGTAGTTTATCATTGAAGTTCTTACCGCTTCAAAATAACTTGAATATGTTCTTTGCTTTCTCTGAATATAAAGTCCTTTTAGTAATATTGTTGGATGGAACATTATTACACTTGCAAGAAATCCGAAAAAACCAGGGTATTTAAACAAATTGTAGTTAGGGTTTCTTTCACTCGTTGATTGAAATTTTTGTCTGTAATAAGCTAAGAAATTTTGGTCTTTTGATGAGCGAAAAGTTTGATTTTCTGTAAGTGAGTAAGAAACCTCATCCAGACGTTTATCATCTTCATCGCTATATAAAGGTGTTCCTGGCATAGGCATATAGTAATTAACCGCCACGAAAGTTGAATTTATCTCCTTCAAAAGATCGTCAGTCATTTCCATATCTGCTTTGGTTTCACCGGGAAGACCAATTATCATGTATGAATAAGTGTATATGCCTGCATCGTTAATCGCCTTAATACCCTGTCGAATCTGGTCTACTTCAACACCTTTATTTACCATTTTAAGAATTTTAGGGGAGCCTGATTCGACACCTAGCGCCAGTTGTATGAAACCTGCCTTTTTCATAAGTCTTAGAGTTTCGGGTTTGCCTACTCTGTCGACTCTGGTTTGGGCATAGATTTTCAGTTTTATATTTTCATTTAATATTGCATTACAGAATTCAATAATTCGCTCTTCCTTGTAATAGAAAAGATCATCAAGAAAGACTAGGCCTTTAATATGGTAATTGCTTATCTGCCACTTCATCTCGCCGATTATGTCGTCTATACTTCTTTCCCTGAATACGTTTCTTAGGTTTTCGGTGCAAAATTTACATCCAAAGGGACAGCCTCTGTTTGCCATCATAAATCCGGTCTTTAGAAAGTGTCCGGGAATCCCACCAAGTCTGATGTTTGTATAGTGTTTGTACTCAACCAGCTCCAAAGCTGGATACAAGAGGTTATCTAAGTTCTTGGGTTCACGATGGTTAGTTTTAATAACACTGTTACCATTCTTAAATACAATACCATTTACGTCTTTAAGGTCTTTGAGTGAGTTATATGTATTCAGTAGTTCAACCATAGTCTCCTCGCCTTCACCTATTACCACGGCGTCTGCACCATAGCTCAGATATTTTTCAGGGACATAGGCAGGGTCTTTTCCACCGCAGATAATAATTTTGTCTTTTGTAGACTCTCTTATCTGCTCTATTATTTTACCTGTAACGCTTCTGTTCCAACTGATTACACCAAAACCGATAAAATCAGGATCATATTCATGGAATTCATTCCAAAGTTTTTCATTTTTCTTTTTATTGTAGTTTTCATCAATAAATTCTATTACTTTTACCTCATAACCAGAATCTACCAGATAGCTTGCTACATATAATAGCCCCAAAGGCGGTCGCCATCCCTTTCTTGGGTTTATCAGTAACACTTTTCTTTTAGTGGGAAGAGTTTTCATTATCATAATATTTTTTTGCTAATCATTAATGAGAATATAATGTGCTCTTAAAACTTCTGCATATGGAATTGTATTGCATCTTTAATTACCGCCATAGGCGCCATTTGATGTGTTTTATGTGATACATATCTTAAATAAAACCCTTCAAGGAAAACTAATGGATGGAATAGGGTATATTTTAATAAGAACTTAATAAAGCTTGGATATGAAAAAAGATTCTTGTTCCTGTCTACAGTAGAGAGAGAGTCAAACTCATCTCCTATCCTCTTGAGATCATCTAATGGAATCGTTGTAGAGAATTCAGGATAATCAGTGGTATAGGTAAATTCCTCAGTATTGCCGTTAGTTTTAATATGTTTAGCATTGCTAAGCTCAAAATTATACGATGGAGTGCCAGGCATGGGCATATAATAACTGACAGGTATGTGAGTAGGCTTAATTCTTTTAAGTAAAGCTTTAGTCATTTTCCTGTCATCATCGGTTTCCATAGGATGGCCGACAATTATAAAGGCAAAGGTGTTAATTCCTACTTCATTATAAATTTTAAATGCTTTCTCTATTTGTTCAACTGTGGTGCCTTTTTTCATTGCATCCAGAATCTTTTGAGATCCGGATTCAACTCCAATGGCCAATAGGAGTACGCCGGCCTTTTTCATCAGTTCGACAGTTTCCTTCTTTACATTATCGACTCTGGCATGACAGAAAAACTTTGTGTCAATGTTTCTCTCTATGATCTTATTGCAAAATTCTATTGCACGGCTTTCTCTAAAGTAGAAAAGGTCGTCAAGAATAACAAACCCTTCGACATTATAATTTTTAATCTGCCATTCCATTTCGTCGATCAGATTGTCAATACTGCGTTCCCTGTATGAACTGCGAACATTGGTAGTGCAAAATTCACATCTATATGGACATCCGCGACTACCAAAAATAAATCCTGTCCTTAGGAATTGACCGGGAATTCCCTGGAATCTGAAATCTACATATTTTTCATAATCTACTAATTCGAATGCAGGTGGCTTAACATGATCAAGGGGTAGGGGGGGGCGTTGTAGAGTTCCAATCATCTTCCCATCCCTTAAATATGCAATACCTGATATGTTTTCTAGTTGTTTGTTAAAGTTTAGTGCATGCAGGAGCTCAACTATAGTAATTTCTGATTCACCAACAGCACAGTAATCGGCATCATTAGTAAGAAGGTCTTCAGGGTTTGATGTTGCATGTTTACCTCCACAGATAATTGTTTTTCCAGGCATCTCACTCCTGATTGTAGTTATAAACTTCTGGACTATTCGAAATGTTGAACTTATGACACTGAACCCTATAAAATCCGGATTATATTTTTGCAATTGCTTCCATATCCCTTTGTTATATCGGATATTAGGGGGATAGAGTTCATCCAGAAACTCAAATACCTGAACCTCAAAGTTATTGTCAAGCAAATAGGCTCCAATATACAGAAGCCCTAGTGAAGGTCTTCCTCCTTTTCTTGGTTGAATCAGAGCAATTCTATTCTTACTTCTTGTTTCAGATAACTCACGACATCTGTCCAGAATGGCATTGCTTTCATCAAGTATCGCTTTATCCTTGTCTTTTAACCTGTTGTCAGGTGCGTCAAGGACCGCGGGATTGGTTTCTTCGTCCACTGGACATCGAACAGTCATAAAATAAATACCCCCAATATTATCTAATTATTTTGTATTAAAGAATTCTTTAACCTTGTTAACTATATACATCATGTCGCCTTTTGTAAGCCCTATGTGTGTAGGCAGAAACAAGAGTTTATCATGTAGTTTGTGCGCATTTGGGAATTCTGTGTTTACATACGGTTTAAATCGCTTAAGCGTGGTCACATCTATTGCAGTCTCATCCTGTACATCTATTCTATTTTTAGTCAAAAAACGCTGCAACTCTCTGTTGTTTTCCGTCCATACGGCATAATGAACTGCAACATTTTCCCTATCGGTAAATTCCTGTGGTATTTGCAATCCGGGAATTCCCTTTAGATGCTGTGTTAAAATACTTGCATTACGCATCCGTATTGTATTCGTCTTATCTATTCTCTTAATCTGTCTAAGCCCTAATCTGGCCTGGATATTGTTCATGTCTATTTTAAAGCTATCGGGTACACTCTTAAATTCAGGCATTTTAACCCTGAATCTTCCTGCATATTGCTCCTTACCCTCTACCTGGAATTTATATACCATCGGGAATATAGAAAATCTGTAGAAATATGAAATGTTAAGATATTTAAGTAAGCTTCCCTTTAAAGTCTGGATACATAGATTCTTTAAGGAGATATGTTTGAAATCTTTTTTTAAGTCTCTAAGTTTTTTAATAAAAGCGGTATTATCTGACGTTACCATTGCACCGCCAAAACCGTAGAAACTCTTACCATAGCCAAAACTGAATGATCCTATGTCAAATGAACCGATTCGTTTGTCCTTATAAGTTGCTCCGCAGGATCTCGCACAGTCTTCCATTACACGTAGATCGTGCTTTTTTGCTATTTTCATAATCTGATCCATGTCAGCAGGGAGTCCGTTTAGGTGTGTGGGATAAATTACCTTTGTTCTAGGTGTAATGGCATTCTCTATCAGGGCGGTATCAATGCTTTGAGTCTCAAAATTAACATCAACAAACACTGGCTTCAAGCCTGCCATGACAACCATTGCTGCATCTACCCAGAACGTAAATGCAGGCATAATTACCTCATCACCTTCTTGCAGTTCAAGTGCCATAAGCGCATAATAAGTACCAGTACGACTGTATGGAAAAGCAACGGCCTCTTTTACACCTATAAGTCTGGCGTATTCTTTTTCCAATGTCTCAACCTTGTCGTTATATCTCGCCTTTTTTGTGTTTAATATTTGTAGTAAAGATGAAATTACTTCTGTTGTTTTCAAATCCACCGATGTTCTTGATAGTGCCTTTATCATATTCTGTCTCCTTATGTTTCAAATTGACTAATATTTTATACTATTTGGTTAATACGCCAGCAGTCACACTTCGAGCATATTTTGACTTTATGATGATTTCTTCTGAAACTATTAAACTTGAGTCCATGCCATATATCTTCTACGTCTTCTTGCAGAACATTGCCGAACTTATTATTAGGTAATACACAGCACGGAAGCATATCACCATTATGGTTAATTAAAGGGTAGTCTAATAGTCTTGTACAGCATGAATCCATTCGTAAGAAATATTTCAAATGTTTATATAGAAACCCTTTTACTCCGGTAAAAAATTGGTCCTGTAAACAGTCTATTCTTACTTTGTATTTCTTTCTCAGACGTACAAATTCCTTAAATACCAGCTTCTCTTCTTCTCTGGTGGGTCTTTCGAGATCAGTGTCAAAGTACTTATGCATACGTAAGACATTAATCCTGTGTACATTATTTTCTGCACCCCACTTGATTACATCGTAAACATCATTTTCTCTGCTTTTAAATAAAACAGTTTGAAAAGATACCTTTGGAGTATCAAGCCCGATCTCTTTTTTAATTGCACAGAACCTTTTTATATAATCTAAAACATTTTTGTCTCGATGAGCAATGCCGTCATCAATATTCCCGTTAATGCTTTCAAGAGAAAAAGAAATCGTATCCAACCCTGAGAGGATTAACTCTTTAATTTTTTTATCATTATTTAACAGTAACCCGTTTGATGTTATTTTGACTATCATGCCCTTGGATTTACAATATTTGATAGCGTCTATGATCCGTGGATGGGTTAAGGGCTCACCAAGTCCAACAAGGCTTATTTCCTTTACCCCATCAAGCTTGTCAACTATCTTTTTAAACATTTGATAATCTATATGTGTCTTTTCGATGCCGACATGATGAATAGGGCACATTCCACATGTAAGATTGCAAGCGTTTGTAATATCAAGCTGAACAAAATGTGGGTACCTGGTAGGTTTATGTATTATCCGTTTCAGCACTAAAAAAGGTAACGACTCCATTTTAATATTACTTTTTACCATAAATATTCCTTAATTAGATTCAATCTGTTTTAGCCTTGCAAAGTCACATCCTGAACACCATGGGACCTTAGAATAGTTTGTTCTGAAATTATTGTATTTCTTGTTTTTCCATATTTGACTTAAGTCTTCATCGCATAAATTTCCCATTTTATAGTCAACAAGGGCACAACATGGGTTAACATGGCCTTCTACATTTATAAATACGAAATCATGTAATCGGATACAATGTTTGTCCATACCCAGAAAACGCTTAAAGTTTTTATATAGAATTCCATTGAGACCCGTATACATCATGTCTTGGAGGCAATCTATTCTAATATTATATTTTTTTCTATACTGCTTAAACTTTTTAAATATTACTTTTTCCTCTTGTATGTTAGGTCTCTCTATATCGGTTAGTGTATTGTGCTTTTCAAAACGAGCAACATTTATTCTATCGATTCCATTTAAGGCTCCCCATTCTATTATTTCATAAATGTCTTCTTCTCTGTCCTTGATCATAAGTGTCTGGAGTGTTATTGCAGGGGTTTTAGAGCCTAATTCATTCTTAAGTTCTACTAATCTCTTTATGTTTTTTACCGCACTCTGATTAGGGTGTCCGATCTCGTTAACTTCATTAATACTTTCCATGGAAAAAGTTATTAGATCTAATCCAGATGCGATCAGGTCCTTGATCTTCTTATCAGAGTTAAGTGTTAAACCGTTTGATGTTAATTGGGTTTCGAATCCATTGTTCTTGCAGTATTCTATGGCAACATAAATTTCTGGATGAAGTAATGGTTCGCCATAGCCACATAATGATATGTTATGAACCCCCTTAAGCTTGTCTACAACACTTTTAAAGAGTCCTATGTCCATGTGCTTATAGTCAAGCTTAACAAAATGCTTAAAGCACATAGTGCAATCTAGATTACACAGGTTAGTTACCGCTATCTGTGCGTATCTTGGATAATCTGCAGGAATATTTAATGATGTCTTAAGTATTCGGGTTGCTGAAATCATATTTTGGCCTTTGTGAATTTATACGTTTATGCTAAAAAAGATTCTAAGAAATAAGTTTTCTTTGATACTTATAATCTCCACGTGTTACGTTAAGTTGATCAACAGTCGTTCTAATCGTGTCCTTCCAGTTGGTAATTGTATAGCCAAGCTCCCTCTGGGCTAATCCTGATGTATAAAATAAATTCTTACTTACCATTCTTGCAATATTGGCATTAATCATTGTATTTTTATTCAGCAAATAAGAAAATATTTCAATCATATAGCCGAGTAATGGTAAAATTATTTTAGGCATACGAATATTAGGCGCTTTACCCCTAGCTGCATATGCAATCTCATCGAAATATTGTTTATAGGTTATATTGTAACCACCTAGTATGTATCTTCTTCCGGAAATACCATTTTCATAACATTTATATAAACCTCTGACTAGATCATTAATATTTGTCAGACAAATTCCGCCCGGTGGATAAAATCTCATTTCACCTTTTGCAATGTTTCTAAATATATTAAATTGAGATTTTTTTATTCCCGGTGCGCCAACAGTGCTGCATGGAATTGCAATTACTGCATCCAACCCTCTCTCTACTTCTTTAAGTACTGCCATCTCTCCCTTGTATTTTGTGAGGGCATAATGATCATAATGTGAATTAAAAATATGTTTTTCACTTACAACGCCATCATTTTCAGAATACCCCGCAGCAGATGATGAGCTGACATGGATTAAACGAATATTCCCTGTTTTCCTGGCTATTTGTGCAACAACCATTGCGGCATTTATATTAATGTCCTCCATTAATGAATAGTGCCTTCTCTGCGTAGAGTCAACTACTGCCAGATTATAAACGGCCGTACAGCCTTCCATTGCACATCCTACGTCTTTTTCAAGATTATTATTGTCTGTTAAATTTCCAATTACAGATTTAAAATTAAGACCATCCAAATTTTTGAGATCTGATTCTTTTTTATGGTAGACAAGAACTTCATGATTTGTCTTTGTTAAATATCGTACAAGATTGCTTCCGATAAAGCCGGTTCCGCCTATTATTAGGATACGATTTCTATTCTTTGCTTCCATTTCTATAGATTCTGCTTAGATAAAATTGTAATTTAAATTTAAATATTTTCGAAATATATGGTTATGTATAAATGTACTAAGTTAGACTGCATTTCCATTGTTTAGAATTGTTACTCCTTTGTCTGAGAAATTAAAGTCAAGAAATGCTAGCTTCTCAGATGCCATAGCATTTTTAAGATTTTCTTGTTTCTCCTCTTCGCAATAGAACATAAAATAACCGCCTCCTCCTGCACCTGCAATTTTGCCACCAAGCGCTCCGTTTTGGCTGGCAATTTCATAAATACGGTCTAGATAGTCATTGCTAATTTCTGGACTCATCTTTTTTTTGGAATTCCAAGCCTGATCCAACAGACTTCCAAAACGCTTAAGATCACCGACCTCGAGCGCTTCTTTAATATGGTAAGCGTTATTTTTGACCTCAATCATGGCTTCAATAATAGAAGTATCTTTGCCTTTAATTGAATCTTCCTGTCTTTGTAAGATAGTTGACGCCTGACGGGTTTTTTTTGTAAAAAAAAGTAAAAGATTCTTCTCTAGGCTTTTCTTTGTATCAGGGTCTATCTGTATTGGATTAACAGAGACCTCTTTTTCTGAAAATTCAATAAAGTTAAGTCCTCCATACGCTGCAGCGTATTCATCCTGTTTCCCAATCGGGAGGTTTAGTATTTGCCTCTGTATGAAAAACGCATCTTCTGCTATCTGGCGTTGAGTCATGGTTTCATTCTTTAATTTGGAACAGAGACGAACCATGTTAACCGTTACAGCTCCTGAAGAACCAAGCCCGCTTCCGGGAGGGATTTCAGATGCCGTAAAAAGATCAAAACCGTGATATAAACGAAAATGCTTAATTACAGCACTAGGGATGTCAAATCCCTCGCCGAATTTAAGACTGTAAAAATCATCCACTGAAAGAAGTGACTGAAAGTCTGATGAAATCATCTGAATCTTTTCATCATCTCGCGGATTATAGAAACTGTAAAAGTATTTGTTAATCGTAATACTTACTACAGCGCCGCCATGCTCTTCATAAAAACCCGGAATATCAGTACCGCCACCGCCAAAACTGATTCGAACCGGAGTTCTGGTAATAATCATTTCGTATACCTGTCCCTATTTTTTTATCAACGATAGTACTAGAACACTAAGAAGTAAAAAACAGAGGGCAGAAGTGTGAAATAAAAGACTTTTTTTAGAAATTTTATGATTAAGATGCATTTTACAATCCTTTTCAATAAACACGGTTTCGACTATTTATGTACATAATTTACCGCATGAATAATTTCCTTTTCAATCTTCCAGCTTATTAGTGACTGTTCATACATTCTGTATTTTACTTTCTGCTTTTGTGTCCTGATTTTGTTTCTTCAAATATGTTTCAAAATGTTCTAATCGTTTCGGAGTGCCGATATCATAAAATCTTTCCTGGGTTACAAAACCGGCACATTCATGTCTGCTAATATAGTCTGGCAAAATTTCCTGTTCAAAGGAAACCTCTCCATCAGAAGGTACAGTACGCAAAACCTCTCTTTTTAATGCCAAGACTCCGGCATCCACGTATTGTAAGATTCTATTCCTGGTTCCTTTTTCATACTTTGTTACCATCCCTCTCCCGTCAAGAGATATGTTATTTGGTACAGAAGTGTCATCCTTGTTGTCATACAAAACCATTAAGATTTGTTTGTCTACTTCAAGGAAATGTCTTTCCAATAATGAATAGTTTATTGGCAAAAAAGAATCCCCATATATAAGATAGAAACAATCTTCTAAATGGTTTCCAGCATTTATTAATGCACCGCCTGTTCCAAGAGGTTTTTTTTCAAAAGAATATCTAATGCTCATATCCCTGGCCTGGCCATCACCAAAATGGCTTTGAATCATCTCTCCTAGATAGCCAACGCAAAGAAGAATATTGGTTATGTCGTAACTTTTCAGATATTTAAGCTGGTATTCAAGGTACGGCTTTCCCATAACCGGTATCATAGGTTTTGGGGTTTTCAGAGTTAATGGTCTGAATCTTGTTCCTAACCCTCCAGCCAGAATTACAGCTTGCATAGACATAAAATAAAAGCAATTTTACTGTTAAAATTTATAGCGCATGTAGCGCCAGGATCTAATTATTTACTCTATATTGACTGGTTATATGGATAGCTAAAATCGTGCCGAAATGAGATATTGATAGTATCTAAAAACGTATGCATTAAGTATATATACTATTGTGACTTACGTGCATTAGTTGTAAATCGGATATTCTATGGTGGGGGTAGTTTCGACTTTAGTTAAGTATGACGGCGTATATATTTTAAACACAGTGTAGGAAAATCTTTCCACATAGTACTGAGAATAGTACTTATACAAAAAGGATGCCTTACAAGTTGGCAGACAAGAAGCCGCTAGGAACGCAAAGTTAGGCATTTGATGACATTATAAGGGCCGATAGGAGCAGAGGTCCTCTTTTTAAAAGCGGGTCAAGTGATTACATTAGTTTATTAGCTTAAATTTTTTTATTTTAACTCATATTAAAATATCAGTGACAGCATGTGTTATAAGCATTACATAAATTATACTATGCTCTTAAATGAATTTAAGAAATGGTTTTCAACACATTGTTTTGATCTGTTCGAGATTTATTATTGCATCTTGATTGTCCGGGTCAAGTTCAAGGGTTTTTTGAAAGCACAAAGATGCTTTCTTGTTGTTGTTAAGTTTTGAGTATACGAATCCCAAATTATTTAAAACTGTCGGATTATCCGGTTTAAGCTTGAGAATACTATTGAAGATTTCTTCTGCTTCATTGAATTTATCCTGGTGACAATAGGCTTCACCGAGTTTAGCAAGTAATTCCAAACTGGATGTTGCTGGAATCATTTTCTTTTCAATAAGCCTATTGTAAAAGTTGAAGAGAAGTTTGTAATTTTCTGAACCTATTAAACACTCACCCAGTGTCAGTAAATGTTCTATCTTGTAGGGATCTTCTTCTAATAGCCGCTTTGCAATTGCTAAAGCAGAATCCCAATCCTGAGGATCTAGAATGTCTGATAACTTATATTCATTTGCATCTTGAATTGAATTGTTTTCAATGCTTTCAAAAAAAGCCATTAATTCCGTTAGTTCCCTGTCTGCTTTGTAAAGTGGATACCCTCCAAGTTCCTCTTCTCTTGAATAATATATATTTGTTAACTTCTCAAAATCTTTAATATTTCCTTTTCCATCAGAGAAGACTATTATTTCCGGAAATCCTGACATGAATACATTTTCTTTTTGTTTTATAATCTTAAAATTTTTAAACTTATAGATAGAATTCAGAAAATAGAGAAATGTAGGATTAGGCCTGCTGAAAATCTCAAGATAATCTTCAGCATATAAGCAAATACCGGTATCTGGACTGAAAGTGTCTCTTCCTGAATAGAGATATATATAGGGAGACCATCCACAAACAAGGATTTTATCCTCAGGCGTTGTAATATTCTTAATGTATTCTCCAATCTCTTTTGGGTACTTATAATTACTATTCACAAATCCATCACCATTATATTTTCTGATAAAGCCATATGGATCTTTGTGTGGAATATAGAATCCGTAATCAGAGTAAATGGCATATATAAATAGGCCAAAAGTCGGTACTATAATGCATAATTGCAACAAACTTATGCTTGATGTTGATCGCAAAGATATTGCCATTTCACTAAAACTATAGCTACATAGAATGACCAACCATGGAACCATGTACAGCCAATAATGAGGGAAAAAGGTTCCTCGCATAAAGACCATTAAGATTGATGATAGTAGGCATAAAAGTAATCCAAGATGAAATAATGAAAAGTGATGGGATCCAATTAAAGAAATCAGGCTTATAACAGTAAGAAATATTATGGGAAGAAGTGATAATGAATTTTTGAAAAGAATCTTAATTTTGTTATTACGAATTTCACCTCTGACAAAACTTTTAGGATAATATTCATTATATTTCTTTGGGTTGACAGCAGACGGAATCATCATTAACCAGTTACAGGCTAAATATTCCCACACTGCACCTTTAAACCAGTAGTAAATAAGAGGAATAATATTAGCGACTAAAATACACCCGATGAAAATAAATAAAGAGGTAAATGGAATATTCATTCCTACTATCATTAGAAGATATCCAGGTACATACAGAATGGCTGTTTGCTTAATAAGGATTGAGTATCCAAGAAACAATCCAGATAGTGCAATTAATGTATAACCGTCTGCTTCCGGTGCTTGTAATATTAATGCGAGACTTGCCAGTAATGGAAGGGCCAAGATGGTTTCGAATGGGCCCCAATTCCCGTCAATGCGGGGATTCACGATGTAAAGAGCAAATAGAGCTCCAGCGATAATTGCGGCGGTAAGACCAAATAAATTGTAAACAATCCAATAAATTAATAATGATGATAGAGAACACCATAGACACATTAGTCTATTGAAATATTTGTTTTCTTTGCCAAAAAAGAATTGTAGTATGATTAAATGTAGATAATGGCCTATAGTATATATTGGCATATCTTTAAAAAAAGTAAGTTTCTTATTCAAAACTTTATCTACATAATAAGCACTTCCAGCCTGATCTTGGCTATAAGGAGTTTTAAAAAAAGGTATCCAAGTAATAATACCAAAAACGAAGATGAGGATACTAATATTGTATTCCATAATTGTATTTAAATATTTACAATAACTCTAAAATGTTCTACTTAAAATATGGTAGTGAGGGGAATATTGTTACTGGTTAATTACTGATTGTATAAGGTAGCGTATGCTTAGTATGTGTCTTTATCCATAGTTATCAGTAATAGTTAATGTTTTGTCTTTATTTATATCTTCGATCTTTCGATTGAGAAATGTTATTTCTTGCGCCAAGTCCTTGGATCTGCCTGAGAGATTTGCAATTACTATTGAAAAGTGCATACAGACGGTTAACAAAGAAATTGATACAAAAACAAGGATAATTTCTATCCAGGAATCTACTTTCATAAATTTTATACACAAGTCTATTGTGCCTGGCCATAGTGTCAAGGTCAGAAATCCTACACTGAAGACCAGCCATATCCAGGACGTACCTGTTTTAAATTTACTGCCATAAATCAGTCTCATGATCATGCAAAACATCATTATTGACAGAAGTCTGATAGCTATATATTTGGGTTCCATAGACAATGTTTATTCCTGGTTATAATTTGTGTATAGACTTGTTAATGTATTGTTAAGAAAATAATACCTCAATGTAACATTTTGAGAGTTGAAGTTTCTGTTAGATTATGCTCATTATTTACAAAGTCTGAGCTACAAAACTCTTCTGACTCTTTATATATGTTTCTTTTCCTAAGTACAGTTATTAGTATAGAGATCAGCATTTTGATTACATAGAAAATGGTATTCAGGCCGGTTGTCATAGACGTACCATTCATCCGGTCATACATGATTACGGGAACCTCTTTTACTCTAAACCTGGCAAATATCAGAGTGATTATGGTGTCCGCATCAGGATAATCATAGGGAAAGTTCTCAGCCTTAGAGAAAAATTTGAAGGCTTTACGATTAAGGACCTGAAAGCCGGATGTTGAATCACTTATCTTCTGGCCTGTGATCATGCTTGCAATTTTTGAGAAAAATTTGATCCCTATTTTTCTTGCAATAGGAACATCGTAACTTCCTCCTTCTAGAAATCGTGAACCGATAACAACGTCTGATTCCGAAGACAACAATGCTTCCATCATAGGCTTAATATATTTTGGATCATGTTGGCCGTCTCCGTCAATTTGTACGACAAGGTCATAGCCGTTTCTGACAGCATATTTATAGCCCGTCTGTATTGCGACACCATATCCCAAATTGAAAGGATGTACCAAAGAATCATAATCGTTAAAAGATGCAATCTCCTCAGTACGATCTTTTGAACCGTCTATTATCATCAAGACATCAATGCCAGATGCATGTTTCTCTAGCCCCTGCAGTACCTTCACTATATTTGCTTCTTCTTTGTAAGAAGGTACAATTATCAATGCTTTTGGTTTCTCCATAATTCATCATTCCCTTTGTTTTAAATAATATAAACTTTGTTCCTAGTCTTTTTTTATTAGGAATATGTACTTAGTTCTTCGACGTTTGAATCAAGCAATTTAGAATTTGTTATGCTTTCTCTACATGTGCTTAGTATTATTTTGTCTATAATGTTTAGTTGCATGTGCAGACTGTAGTTTGATTCAATAAAGTTCCTATATTCAACTGAATCGTAGTTTTCTTCCGTAGCAATACTGACGAAATCAGTGATCGTATTCCATAAATATTTGTCAGGATAAATACCCTTTGCACCCACAAAATTATGAATAAGAGGTTTAAGCCCTCTTGCCATCGCTTCCATGATACCTACCGGATGGCCCTCAAGGACACTGGAACAGACAATGTATTGCTTGTCTTCAAGCCAGGCATTAATGTCATTGATCCATCCGTCAAACTGAACGTTTTTCTCCAGGCCCATTTCCTGTATCATTTGTGTAAAGTATAGTTGATATCTGGCATCACTGATAGTGCCGGCTATAAACAATTTATATTCATTATCACTTTGGACAAGCTCTCGAAGAGCATGTAGAAGCAGCATGGGACCTTTCTTGAAATTAAGGCCACCTATAAATGCCAGATTTTTCCCTCTTGCCCTTTCTTTGAAAGTAAATTTGTCTATGTCTATTCCGTTTGGAACAAGATGAATATTCTTTACCATTTCGGCAAGCTTAGGCTCCTGTCGGATAGCGATTTCTCTAATATGTTTTGCAACAAATAATATGTCAGTAATATTTTTCCAGTTGATTTGAGTGACAAAGTTCATGAAAACTTCATAGCTATGAAGACGACATATTACGTGTTTGTCTTTGAGGATATTCTTTGGGTGATTTGTAAGGGCGATAGTTATCTCGTTAGCCCATTCAAGCCAGACAGTGTCTGCCCACATAATTGCTGAATCTATTTCATGAGCATTTGTAGTGTAGCACTCCTTTACTTCGCATTTAGATTTAAGAAAGCTTGCAATATCTCGTAGGAACATTTCCTGTCCAGGTGGGCAAACAATGGCAATCTTAGTTCTGACCGGTTCAGGAGAACTGATGCTATTTAGTAGATTAATTAATTCTTCATCATCCTGATATCTCTCAGTTACTTTTTCAATGATTGGCTTTGCAATGCTAAGCTGATTCATACTTCTCAGTAAATTAGCGTAGTTTATTATTGCATCTTTATAAAACGGATCTATCTCCAAAGCCTTAGTGAAGTATTCAATAGAACTTTTTTTGTCATCTTGTTGAAATGCAATTACGCCCAGGTTGTTATAGGCTTCTCTACAGTTCTGGCCCTTATCTATTAAAGCAGTAAAGAGTTGTTCTGCTTCCAAGATCTTGCCGTCGGAAAAAAGTGTTTCGCCTTCTTTTAAATTAATTTCCAGTGATTCCATATTTGAATGATAATTTTTTGTAAAATAAAAAAAATACTTCCGCTTAATTACAGACAGACGTTATTGTGTGCCTAATAGTCATATTTATGTAACGTGCTCCAGATAAATCCGCCAGTTCTCATCATATCTATTTATCGCTGTTTATATGCAAGCTAAAACCATGCCTAATTGGATTTATTATTAGTTCTCGTATTTGGAAAAAGCGGTTTCTGTAAGTCTTAATATTACTTTACTTTAGGTGTGTTTGTTTAGAGAGGATTTTGAATGGTTATTCATTATGCAAATTGTTTAAATAATACGTCTAGTTTTTAAACACTACTTAAAGGAAGAATTTTCCGTTACTTTATAGAAATAACACTTTGAGTACTTAATCATAAACTTTATATGTTTTATGCTATCTTAGTATTAAGGAAGAGGGATTAATAGAGTATTACAGCTTATGTACATTAATCTTGCAGGCATTCCTGGTTTATGATGAAGCCCGGATATCCACACATGGCGAAATTAACCCTGTTCTTTTTCAGGAAAGTCAGTTGCTTCGATATCAACCAAAGCCTCTTTTCCAGTGTACTCTTATATTCTTCCGAAATGTCATACCTCTCTCCACCGGTAAAGGATAGATAATTTGATGTGATATTTGCAATAGGATGATTTCCCTTTGTGTATTCCATATAATGGTAGAAGGTCGCTTCTGGATAAAAAATGGAGACACTGCCATTGGTATTTGCACCATCACCAAGAGGGATAGCTAAAAACTTTAAATTAAACAAATTATTAAGCTTAAGAGAGTTACTTGGATCTACAGCTGTGAAAAAATTAAGGTACTTATCAAAAAAACAATCTGCAGCTAGTTGAACTATTCTTTCAAACATATTAAAGGATCTCAAAAAGAGATCAATTATGTCATCATCTTTAACAGCTCTTGCATTCTTTCTCATTTCAGTTACTTGTGATATAAAAGATTCTGTCTCCTTGTCATTAACTCCCAAATTTTTCAATAGGTTGTAACTGTGCCTGATGGAAGAAACCCTTACAAGTGTCCCGCGGATACCGATACTGCCTGCTGATAAATATTGTTTGAATTGCACCAGCCTTGAAGATACAAAGTCAAATATTATCTGTAACGAAAGCGGGCCCAATTCTTTTCCATCGACGTCCATAATGTTTTGGTCATCTCCGAACAACAGACTCAAATTGTCACATAAACTAGTGTATCTGATTTTTCTGATAACTGAGGTATCGCAGAGATAGACATCATGTAAGAAAATTTTATTGAACAGTTCTGATCTTCCTGAATTGTTTATGCTTAATTTGTGAATATTAATTGAATTACTACACTCTTTGGCTACAACGATAAGATCTAAATCTGATATTCCCGGATCAGAGATATTGCCCATTTTGTATATAGCGCTTACTGCAGGATTAGATGAAACTGCATCAATATAATCGTTAATGACTCTATTATAATCCTCCTCCTCTATTTCATGCAGGTCATTTATTACTGAAAGTTTGTTACTCACTTGCAGATTCCCTTAATATATTCAATACAACTTCAGAAAATTCAAATACTTTTCTGTAGAAATCTTTATTAAATCTCATCGTTCGATGTGGATTCCAGTCATTCCTCACCTTTGTAGCAATTTCTACAGCCTGCCACACTTCAGGATCAAAATATTTTCTGGCAAGAGCAAAAGAGTCCTTCTTATAGGGGAAGATATTCTCTTTCAGCTCAAGTAAGAGTACAGGTAAGAGTAAGAAGCGACTCAAAAATCGTTTGATGTCAAAAGGGCTTTCAGGAAACTTCTCAAGTATGTAAGAAGTGCGGAAAAAATATCCAGTGTGCCAGACTGCAGATCTGATCTGATAATCTGATTGCCTTATAAAGAATTCCTGTGTTTCTTCGCCATAAACGGACGTAGCACAATCCATAGTACTTAACGGCAGAAATGCCTCCGGATAACTTCTGCGATCTAGATCCAGACATAGAAAGAAGCCATGATGTTGGAGTGGATCAAAAAGTTTCAAAAGGCTATTACTTCCGAATATTACCATTCCTGTTTTTTTCAGACAATCTATAGATGAAAATACTTTATCTGCTAAAAATATCTGTGTGTCAAAATCACTGAATGGTGTATAGTCCATCGTACTCATACTACCATGTACCATGAACGAAGATATTAGTCCGTGATCATATAGTGGACTGAATG
>ENA-OREN01001495-OREN01001495.1-marine-metagenome-genome-assembly--contig:-NODE-1495-length-27169-cov-9.248893_pt1 | contig 27169 bp, 36 predicted proteins | sample MGYA00248624_ERZ508555 | MGnify/ENA primary metagenome ERZ508555 (study PRJEB26222, sample SAMN06267773) | marine metagenome | isolation source: Saanich Inlet, British Columbia, Canada | place...
CCCCACCAAGATTGGGTCGATGCCCAAGTAATAATCATTGTTTCCATTTCGTTTCTCCTATATAGAATAAATTAATCACTTATGATTAATGATATAACCAACCAGCAACCATCCAACCCATTAAAAACCAAACTCCGTGTACCATCCAAGGTGCCATGTTACTTCTCCTTTTGTTAAAAAATATTTATAAGTGATTATATACCAGAGTCTTTCCACGAATCACAGGTGTATGTTGAATCACACTTAAAATAATACTCAGCACAATATGAAGAATCTCTCCAATGAGCACAGGTGTGATTACACCCCTTCTCACCTTCACTTAATCTATATTTGGGAACTGTCATTGTAACACTCGCTGTTCTAACAATTTCAGGATCATTTGGACTGTAATGTATAGTCGTTGCAGGAGCTTCTTGACCCTCGTCCCCATTCATCATTCCATCCTCATTCAGTTCTTTTTTAAACTTAGAATATGTTTTCATATCATCCTCTTTATGATTGTTTCTTTCGTAGTATCGTAAAAACTTTTTTAGCAAGACTACTACTTTTAGTTAATAATCCTTTGCTGAATTTATTAAAATTATCTTTCTGTACAAATGAACGCATCTTAGAACCAGACATTCCAGAAACACCAGAAGCATCTGGGTCCCGTTCACCAGCTGAAACAACAGAAAACTTTTTAATATTACTTAAATTCTTTTTAATATGACTAGTCATATTCTTTTTAAATTCTTTCACTCGATCACTACCAACCACAAATGTTACATTAGATACATTCTTATCATTCAATTTGTCCAATGCGTGAAAAGGACTTTGTACTGAACGATCAGTATTTACAATACTTCCATATACATCTTTCAAGACTTTTACTTTCATCTTGAAAGGTAATGGATTCTTATTATCATCCTCTGTTTTAGATGGATAGATAATTGGTTTAGCTCCAGATGACTTGGCAACTGATAATACTTTATCAATTAACTTACCATGACCAACTGTAGGTGGATTCATTCTACCAAATGTGAATACAACTGAATCACTAACAGCCTCTGAAAAAAATTCTTTAAAACTAAATAACTTCATTTTTTTAATTGTAATCCTGCAAACATTGATATCCAAGGAATATCTTCTTTAGCTAATTGCTTCAATACATCTTTTGGATACTTACTAACCATATTCTTTAATTTCAAACCTCGCTCGTAAGACATCTTACCTATTGAAGAATATTCTTTTCTCAGCTTTTCAATCTGTTTATCTGCAAAACCTCCCGCTTCGTCTAAATATTCTTTAAAGTTCTGCATCTAACTAATCTCCCAATGAAACTTTATATCCTAATTTTTTAAAATGCTTTGTAGCATCTTTCCAAATCTTTCCATGAATGATAGGTTTATCAAAATACTTTTCTTGTCCCTTGCCTTCATCATCATCTTCAGGCCATTTCTTTTCACCTGTTTTTTGTTGCATATCACTAATCCAGTTCTCTAAATTATCATCACCAATATTCATATTAAGTTCAACTGTCTTATCATCTTCATCAACACTAATATACAAAGCTCCCTTATATTTACCTTGCAACTCATATTCAGCTTCGTGTTTGTTAACAAATCCCTTGAGCTTAAAAGTTTGTCCACCAAACCGCACACTTCCTTTTAACTCTGCTTCTTCTAAATAACTTCTAAATGTTTTCATTTTGGGCTTTCTCCGTTTCGTAACAATACTCTAATGCTCGTTTGCCTCTGTATCTTTTACCATCATGGAAACTTTTCTTTACTTGCCTAGCCATAACTTTATTATTTGGACACTTACATTGCCATCTAAACTGTGAATCACAAATTGCACAAAATCTTGACCTAACCCTAATCTTTATTTCCTTCTTATCAATAATAGTCATTCCCTTTTAATATTTCCTCCCAATCATCCTTCTTATATTTATAATCTTTTTTATCCTGTTTCCAATCACCATATTCATATTCTACATAATCTTTTGACAAACCATCAACCACCTCACGAACTGTCACCAATATTTTTGTAAGGCCTGTTTTAATATTCATAATTTATCCTTAACTCCAATTTTTTGCAATAGTAAAGTTAGCATGAGAAAATTCCAATCTATCAACCAACTTGACAGCCTTTCCACTCTTAGCATTAATAGCTACAAAACCTTCTGGAGCTGTTACTTTAAATCCTGTTGATGTTTTCAGAAATGTACCAATGCCTTGTATCTTATTCAACTGTTGTACAACTATCATCTTTGCATCACGAATCGCTAAGTAAGTTGCAAAGGCAAAATATATTTCATTCTTGTATCTATTTAATTCCTTATTGGAATCTTTGAGAATCTTTTGATATTTTTCTTTACCTTTGTCTGACTTCTTACCTGCAATTTCTTTCGTCATACGATCTAAATAATACTTATCAAACTCTTTAACGAGCTTGTCTACACCTGACAACTTGGTGCCTGCACGAATCTTAGAGTTAAAAAAGATTTTCAGTTGACCACCTAAACTTAATGTTTTGTGTTCTCTTTTGCTGAGTACATCAAAAAACTTTCCAGCCTTTTTAATAGCTCCTTTGATCTGATTTATTTTGAGAACAAGGCTCTTAGTATCTGATTTTGACAAACCAGCTACTTTACTAACATTCTTGACACCAGCATCTTCTGACCAAACACTTTTAGTTGTCGTAAACTTACTAGAGTCTACACCAAAAGATGCACTCAAATCTGCAATAGTGTTTCCACTATATGATGTATGCCAGACAACTCCTATACTTGCTTTACGAATTGTACTAGCTAATTTACTATCAGCAGGAACTGCATAAGTTATTGTGTTGGGTGTAAAGACAACGCTTTTAACACCATCAACTTCTTCTTCTACAAGATCCTCTTTAGTAAACATGATGTCGCCTTGGAATATACCTTTCATTCCAAGTTTAGAAAGATGTTTGAGTGCAATTTTTAATTTATCTGTCGGACCCTCTGAACCATGATTGGATGCTATATCAGCATTCGTATAATTTATTTTAGGGGTCTTGTTAAATAATGATTTTGTTGCAACAAAAAACTTCCCATTCTCTGGATTCTGTCCAGCAAAAACTGCTGGAGCTCCATCCCATTTAACTGTAACATTCGTTGAACCTTTACCAACTCCGTTCAACATATCTTTTAATGAGTTCAAGAATCTAACTGCCGTCTTGGCACCAGTTAAACCGTTATTAATTATCTCATCTTCAAGATGTTCTAAATGAGTATTCTTATCTTCGTTTAATAATTGTGCAAATGTTATCATATTATTTATTTACAAAGTCTACTAATTCAGATGGTAATATAGTTTGAACTTTTGTTATTTTAATACCTAAAAATTGAAATAGACCGTCAAATAATTGTTTACCTAGTTTCTTTATTTTTTCCATTGCTTGACTAACTTTTTCAAAAATTCTTTTAAATAAATTACCAACCCAATTTTGAACATTTTTACCCACACTTTTTAATTTTCCATGTAAAGATTTAATAAGTGCAAACTCATCCAATGCAACTATTTCTTCATTTAAATTTAAACCCAACGATTTTACATCTTCATCTAATAATATTTCATCTCTTATAATACTGTTTAAGGTACAACCAATCAATGTTTCTTTATCTTTAATATAATTATCACCACTCAATCTTAATGTAGAATATGGTTTACCACCTGATGATTTAAATGCAGAATATATTTTTGTTTTTTTAGCCTTTGCTTTAAGATCAGATGAAATAGTAGGTACACCTACTAATCCTGATGACTCTCCACTATCAGTAACATTAATTTTAGATATAGTCCACTTTGCTGGATCAAAGGTAACACAAACACTTGCAACCGATTGTCTAGCACCCGGATTAAACTTTTTCAATCCAGACATTGCTTCAAAACAATACCATTCTACAAATCTTTTATTTTCACCTAACTTTAATACAGCTTCTAATTCCTTATTAAATTTCTTATGAAATTTTTCTGTTTGTGTAAACTTTTTAAATTCTTTTGCATCTTGTCCAGTTAATTTACCTTTTGTTTTACCTTTAACTTTTTCTCCCGCGGCTAACTTATCTAAATCACCTTTCGTATAATCTAATGCAACTTTCTTAAAACCCTTTTCTATCTTTGTCATCAACTCAGCTATCTCTGGTTTAGATGATTTATCTTCACCCATATATTCCAAAGCTGCATAAAAAGTAGAAATAGTTTCTTCTTTTGTACCAGATGCTAGTTGTGAACCACCAGCTTTTTTCAATGATATATTATATTTCTTTGTATACATATCAGTTTTTGGTGTTCCATTTTTTCCACCATGTTCTTTCCATAATGCACTTAAACTGGACTTACTTGCTTTCGCACCATACTGAATCATTTTTCCTTTACCAAATTGCTTTATAAAATTCTTTGCTATTGCCTTTGCAGATTTTTCATAAGTAGGATAAAATTTCTCTGCAATTTTCTTTGCATCTTCATCAGATAATTCATTTCCTATTTCTGTATTTACTTGATGTGTAATCAAAGATTCCCATTGAGCTCCATCAGGACCTTTACCTGCTTTACCACCAAAATCTTCAGTCTTTTCTAAATCAGTTAATTTCATTGCTGGTTTTTCTATTACCAGCTTATATTTCTTTTTCCAATCTTCCACCTCTATACTTTTTTTAAATGCATTTAAAAATTTCTTTTTATCACCAGGAACATCTGCATAATAAATCATTTCATCATCTTTTAAACCATAAGAAATTTCTTTTATTTTTGTCTTTTTTCCAGATTTCAGTTGAAGTGATTCACTTCCCCAAATTTTATCAGCCAACATAGTGACACGCAATTCACCTGTTGTTTCAAAAGTCTTAGCCAATTCTGTTGTACTAAGACCCCCTTCAACTAAAAACTTACTAAATCTTTTCATAGTTTGTCTAAGCTCTCTATTTTACATAAGGGACAATCTTCATATGGAACAGACCGAAATGGACATATCCTCTCATGGTCTATCTCACCATATCCACCCATCGCATGAAGTGCTGTACTGTGTTTCTCTTTTTTATTCAGTTTATCAGCTGAATCTTTAAACAATTCTATAAGTTTCTTATCTTTCATATTCTTCTATTATTTATATAAAATCTCTATAGTATTTATAATATTTATACATTTGGCTATATTTTCCAATCAGAAGTAGCCGTTTTAACATCTTTATGTTGCTTCAAGAATGGTGAATCTGGTGATTTTTTTACATCAGAACCACCATTTGCCAGTACTGGTTGCTGTGACTGTGAAATACTCTCCAATCTCATACGATTCTTATTCATCCCCAACATAAATTTAGAATTAATTGTGGGATCACTATATCTATTCTTCAACTGTTTGAACATCAGCTGACCACCATTATCTTCTTTTGCCACAATGGCTAACATTAAATCTGCTGTTGCTGGTAGACCAAACGACTCAGATATATTTGTCATATCTGGGTCAGAACTAGAATACCCTTCACGATTCAATTGAGAACTTGTGATTACAGGAACATTACACTCTACTGCGAATCCACGAATCTCCTCTGCTATGGATTTAATATAAACGTAAGTGTTCATATTTGATGTCCACTTAACTCTACTGGATGCACATATATTTAGATAGTCTAATATAACAATCTGTGGTGCAAATCGTTTCTTGATCTTTAACTCTCTCAACAATCCACGAAAGTTTCCAACATGAGCTCCTGATGTTGGATACTCTTTGATAACTAATCTACCAAAGTTTCTTGTAGAGTTCATCACCTTTTCAATCTTAGCATTGAATGATTCTCTTGGAAGCAAACGAATCTGGTCTAAGTCAATATCCAAAAGATTAGCATCAACTCTCTCAGCTATTCTCTCTTGTGCCATCTCCATTGTAATATACAAAACATCAAACCCTTGTTTGATATATTGAGATGCTAAATGTGTCTTGACTAATGTTTTACCAGAACCAGTTCCACCAAGAAATACTGTAAGAGTTTTTGGTGATATTCCTCCACCCGTAATCTTATCTAACATCTCAATCCCAAATGGATATCTCTGTTCTCTCTTATGATAATAATCCCATCGTTCAGGAGCATCATCAATATAGTTATGTCCCACACTTGTATCTAAAGATACAGCAAGTGCATCAGTTAACATATCTGGTATTGCGTCTTTTGGTTTGTTCTTATCTTTACCTTCTAAGATTGCAATCGAATCTACAATACCATTATAGACAGCTGCATCTTTTGCCCATTTCTCTGTTTCGTGTATAAGCCATTCTGTGTCATCACTCTTTTTCTTATATGCTTTCAGAATTTCTAAACAATTCTTAAACAAGTTCTCGTTCAAATCATCTCTATCTGAAATAATATTTGCAAGGGATGTAACACTTGGTGCTTTGTTATATTCTTTTATATGTTCTTGTATTTCTCCAAATACTACTTTCTCTGGATGAGCTCTAAAGTATTCTGGTTTTAAAAATACACCTACTAGACTTGCATACTGCGAATCATATATTAAGTTCTCAAGTATTAATTGTTCTATTCTCATGCATCCTTTCCTTTGTGTAATATCACTCTCGGGTCGTTTAAGATTAATAAGTTTTTAAGTATCTTACCAATCTCAACCTCAAACTGATCTTTATTTTTTTCATTAACAATTCTATTCATATGTTCCATATCTTCTTCCCAACCATCATTTCTATAGTTTCCACCAATGATTTCATATCCATAAGATATATCAAATGAGCCAGGAGTATTGTGATGGTCTAATTCTACATTCTTAAAGTAAAACTCTACACCTTTGAATTTGCCTTCTTGCAATAAAAATCTATATAAGGGACTTGAATTATAATTAACTGCCGTCTTGTCTATATCCATCACAACCCTCCATAATCCATTTTGATAATAAAAACTTACTAGCCATGATACTCTGTGTCTTGCCCAAAGAAATAATACCAACTATACCATCCAGTATCAACAAGAAACAATAAAACATATATTTCAATCTTCCATACTTTAAGCCTTTATGAATGGTATAAGAAAAAAGTGGTTCGTTAGGATCATCTTCTGGCGTATCTGTTATCTTCATATTTTCAATTGATTGCTTTACTTCTTCAGGATCCTCATTCAAATAATCTGTGTATATTACTTTGCCTGTTTTAAAATCAATTTTCATCCAACACCTTCCTTATCAATTTACGTTTCTCATCCACATTAACTTCTAAAAATGGTTTGTAATTATAACATAAAGTTTTTTGATCTCTCCATATGGGGTCTATCAATTTCTTATCTAGTGCTTTTGTAAAATCTAAACAAATATCTAAAACTGTAAAAGTTTCTAATGAAATATCATCTCCTAATAGAAGCTTTAATATTGGAGGATGATTAATTCCTTCAGACTCAAACAACTCATTGAACTTCAGATTATACTCTTTCATATATTCAACAACTACTTTCATATTGCGTTGAAGATGAAGTGAGAAGCTTTCCATCTTATTCTTATAGTCAATAAAGTAATCATCCAAAAACTCTGTTGGATACATCTTGCCTCTAGTTATCTGTGACAAGTAATAATATATCAAATCTAACTCAATAACATATTTCTTACCAAGTGATGTAAAGAAACCACGTTGCCAGGAGAACCCGGTTTGATGTTCAAACTTAGCAAAGGACTTCTCCATTGATGCAATAGTACCCCATGAGGCATTTCCATAATACTTGAAGTAATCATAAGAACCAGTAAAATGTAAATACATAGCCTGATACGTTTTCCATGCTTTGAAAGTTCTATTTGTTTCTGCTACTTTCTCTCTTGGAAACGTAATCATTCAGCCGACCCGTATGAAAATTCTTTCTTAGCTGCTACTTCAAGTTTCTCCATAACATCTTTGGTAAAATATTTCTCAGGATCATTCACAATAGTTTTCTCAAATGCTTTACCCTGTGGTGTTTCAAATCTGGTTGATACTTTCTTGAAGATATCATACTTCTCTGCAAGTGCAACCAAACCATAATACTTATCCAGACCTGTCTTATAATCCAACTTAGTTTCGGTAATTGATTCTTCTTTAGTCAGTCTTCCCTTGACTAGTTTCATCTTGATAATATTTCCCAAGACATTAGTTCCATCTTTAACTTTTCGTTTACCAAGTGTTACAATAACAGAAGCTGCATACTTGATTCCACCACCACCAGAAATCTCTTTCGTTGGAAACAAACTTCCAATTTTATCATAAGTGTGGTTTGTAATGATAAGTGGAATGTTTGCCTTTGCAAGTTTCAACGCAAGGGTTCTGAATGCTGAACGAACAGCTGGAGCTCTTGTCATATCTCTTTTATCAGAACCACTTGACGAATCTTCCATCTCTTTTCGTGTAGATAAATTACCAAGTGAATCAAGAAAAATCATAACTTGATAGTCTTTATCCATATTCTCAATTATTTTGATTGCTTGTGTTTTAAATTCTTCTACTGTTGCAACTGGAAATACAATAAACCTATCAGGGTCTAATCCTCTCTCTTTAATCATATCAGATGTCAATGCACCTTCACTCTCAAAGTAAATGATAATATTCTTCTTATCTTTATCCAAATAACTCTTAGCTATACTTAATGCAAAGAATGTTTTACCAACTGCCTCAGAGCCTGCTAAACACGTTATCTTATTTGATGGCACTCCACCATATAGAGAACCAGACAATAATGCGTTTAGACTGTATGACCCTGTATCAACAAAAGTAGAACAATCTCCAACAATACCAGCTGACACAACGCTTGCAAAATCATTTTCAGTCACCTTTATTAAATGTTTAACAATATTATTTACTGACATAACAAACTCCTTAAAAAAAAGATTCTAAACTACCTCGCTTTTCACTTTGCCAACCAATCACATTTAATATATTTTTAATTGGTTGAAGAAAGGCTTTATCAAACTGTAAATCATAATCTATATACTTCTCCAACCTAAATTCTTTTGGAAGATGAGTAGAAACAGAAATCACATTCTCATGTAATATATTTGGTTCTTTTAAATATGCAAACTTAATCTTCTCACCTTCACGAATTGATTGATATTTTTTGGTAAGTTTATGTTGTTTCAACAAATGATTATATAGCAAAACCCCTCTCACTTGGATTGGTGTTCCTTTACTATATATACTTTTTGTGGAAGAATACTTTTCGATACCACGAACTGATCTGGGGAATGCAAGCTGGTCAAAAGACAAATGATTAAATGCTTCACGATAATCAGCAATACTTTGTATTACCGTTTCTTCATCAGTATTAATAATAATCTTAATCAACTCTTGAATTTTATCTCGGCACCATTCGGGCGTGGAACTGCGTACACTCTCAATGCCCATAATCTTGAGTTTAGGTTCTTTATACTTTACCCCTTCTGAATCATAAACATTAAGTATGTATCTTTTCTTTGCTGTCCAGATACCCTTATCTGCAATAACTTCACGGCCCATCTGCATCTTTTGTGCGTATGAATTTACATACGAATGAAGAGCTTCATAACTGCGATTAATAAAAGGTTCAATTTTATCCTTACTAATCTTATCCAAGAAGGTGATAATCTTTGTAGTGTTGTTAGCATCATCTGTGTCCTTAAACACTTGATGAACCAATCGGTCAAACGTGACATATATACTATCCGTATCTGAAGCAACGACATAATCAACATCCTCAGTATTGAGAAGTTTATTAATATATGTATTTATACTTTTGTCAATCCAACGAATAGCAAGCTGTCCTGCTGTTGTGATACCTTCAGCCATTTCAAGTGAATAATAACGGAAATGTTGATTAGCTAATGCACCATAGGCACTATTCAACAAAATCTTTTTAGACATTTGGATGTTATTACATCTTGATATGTTATTAACGACTGTTTGTTTATTTGTATAGTTACCATCCTCCAATTTCTGTTGCTCCTGCAACATTTTTTTCTTAAACTCTACTCGTTCATTATACATATCTTCCATTAACTTTGGAAGAAATCCCTTTTTCTTTAAAGTAAAATGCTGACCATTTGGTGTAAGTGTAATATCTTTTTGTTTAAGATAATCTGTATCAAGTTTCTGTTCTAATAATCCTGTCACTCCAATATTTTTAGAATCAGCACACACAACTCCATCATATAAAGTTTCGGGACTTATATTATACTGTTGAATCAAATGTGGATATAGAGAATTGAGATCAAAGCTTACCACCCATTTATGTAATCCTGTTTGTGGTTCTTTGACATAAGCTCCAATAATATCTTTACGTTCAACTTGTTCTGCTGGTCGTGGAATAATAATGTTCTTTTTCTTTAAGAAATTATAGATAATGGCATCCCATGTCCTCACGGGAGAAAATACATCTTCAAAGTTAATCTTGGATTCATATGCCAGAGTGATAACCAACTCCAACAACTTCATCTTCTCCTCAAGCTTCTCTACAATCTCAACATCACGAATATTATACTCAATAAACTTCTGGTAATTTGTTTTATACAAATCATATCCCTGTACATCTTCAACTTCAACCTTTTTCAATCCAAGCTCTACTGAACCAATGTAATCTAAACGATATGATTCTCTAACTTTGTATGTGAACTTCTTATACAAGTCAATATAATCTAATGTAGAAATACCAAATATAGTATAGAACTGATTTTCTCTACCAGCTATCACAACATTTCTATCATTCAAAATACCAACAGGAGATAGTCTTGATGGTTTCTTGCCAAGATAATTAATACGATTAACTAGATAGGGAATATCAAAGAACTTACAATTCCAACCCGTAACAATATGTGGATAATTAGTTTCCCACCATTGAAGAAATCTCTCTAACAAATCATCTTCATCATCACATTCATTATAGAAAATTTTCTTTGTCTGATCGTGTGGAATATAACCACCTGTTCCCCAAACGTGATATTCATTTGCTGAACTATTATGAACTGTGATTGCTGTAACATCAGATGCAGCTGATTGGATATTTGGAAATCCATCTTCAGCTGATACCTCAATATCTATTGTATAGATTCTAATCTTGTTCATGTTCCATTGGAACTTGGTTGAATACTTCTCAGAAAGATATTGAATTATATAATTAGGATTACCATATATAGGATACTCCGCAACTCCTTTATATTGTTTTATATGATCTCTACACGATGCTATATCATCAAACTGAAGACTGGCTAGTTGCTGGCCATCTAAGGTTTTATAATTACATTTATCCGAAGGGGCTGGTACAAATATGGTGGGTTGAAAATTCTCTGCGTATGAATGTTCTTCATTACCAGAGAACTCTCGTACATATATCTTGTTGCGTATCATTCCAATATAGGTGTAAAACTTCATAATATAATTATCTCACAAAAAGGGTAAACAAACAAGGAATTACTTAGTGTACTAATCCACTTTCCTCTGGCATTATAAGTCCCGAACCAAAAACCCTATTATATTCATTTTGTAATTTTGAGTCAGGTGTCAATACTACCATAATGTGTTCTTCTTTTAAAAATACTTCATCTTCCTCAGCTAACGGGACCCATGGTTGAAAACCAACTTTGTCTTTTGACATAGGAACCATTACAACAGGATTAGTAATAGAATTTTTTTCTTGATCCCACTCACCAATTAATTCTTCGGTTGTGGTTAATTTTATTAATTTAATATTCATAACATCTCCTTGGAGCTGATGGTAGGGATTGCACCCACGACCTGTTCATTACAAGTGAACTGCTCTACTACTGAGCTACACCAGCATTATTCAAATACGTTTGGATCAATCTCTGTAGCACCACGAGCTTCGTGATCTGTTGCAGATTTAATTCCGACATTCCCAATACTATACTTTGCTTGCAAGTCCCACTCATTTTTCTCACCAAAAGGGAGAATCTTTAACTGTCGTATTGGAACAGTTGGTTGTGCTTTTTCGGGGATAACAAGACTTACCAATTCCCACTCATGCAAAAGATTTGCAATTGTGTTTCTTCGTTCAATATCATTCTCGGAAAGGTTTGTTGGCTTACCGTCAAGTGCAAACAATTCTTTGAAATGAACTATGTAATATTTACCTTGTTTGTGTAATATGTGGCATGATTGAAATAACTTCTTTTCTTTTCTTGATGCTATTCCAATTCTTGTGAGGGTTTCTTTAACTTTGAGGAAGTCATCATCTTCTTTCAACGTCACTTCAACCATATCATCTATTGTCCATTTAGCAACATCTTCCATTGTAACATCTCCTATTTTCAATTCAATAAAAACTCATTGTATAATATTTATACTATGGAGATTTTCCACCTTTATTCAACTTTTCCTTCATATACTGTATATCACTTTCAGACAATATACTCAAACATTCTAATGCTTTCTTGTTACTATACTTATAATATTCTTTAATAACTGCTAAATCATCCAACTTCTTAGCTTTAATCCAACCTCTAAAAGGTCTTTTCTTTTTATCAACTGTTTGATGAAGGAAGTCATAATGAGCTTTCTTCTCAAGCATTGGATATTCATTCAGCATATTAGCATAGTGTATCAAGTCTGGTTGATAGGATAAGGAACGATTTATGAAAAACTGTTTGTAATCTTTTCGCTCTCTAATACAATCACCATCATAATTCTTTTTGTTCATCAAATCATTCGCATACTGAAATGGGTTCATTAATTATCCTCTGGAGGTGGTGAATCTAAATTCCAATTTCCTTTAAAAGGAGAATGTGGGCCATCAACTCTATTCGCTGTCAATGTTTTATCATTAGGATTCCAATTCATATCTTTCAACTTATTAAGTGGATTTACTTTCTTTCTTTTTGGCCTTCGTCTACTTTCCATATCATCAAAAGGTCTGTTTTCAGGACCGAAAGGTTCATCACCACGATTCATATAATCTTCTAAATTCTGACGGCCCTTTTCAATTTCATCTTTCCACTTATTCATCCACTCCTTATTACCCTCATTATCTTTGGGGTCATCACGATTAAGTAAATGGTCTAAGCGTATTTCTTTTATTCTTGCCCTTTCTTCTGGAGGTAATTTTTTCCATTGTCTGTGTAACACATTATTCAAGTTATGAAAGATGTGTTGATACAGCTGTTCATTTTCCAGAGCAGCCGCAAAGGCCAAAACAAGAGTAAAGGTTTTATTTAAATCTTCCAAATCACCAAGATAATTACTTTCATCATCATTGTCTTGCAGTTCACGACTAACCAACTCAATATGGCCATTACTACGAACAATCAAAGCACTATCCTCAGGTCCCAATTCAAATTCAAGACCTTTCTTCTTTTTTGGTTTTTCTTCTTCAGACATTGTTATACCTCCACCATTATTTATACATCTAGTGCATTAGCTGTTTCAGTTTCGTGCTTACGTTTGTTAAATACCTGTTGTAGTATTTGATAATTATCGCCATTCTTTGGTTTAGAAAACACAGTTTCTAATAACCTTAAATTCTTATACACTTTTGGTGAAAAAGCTTCTTTATATACTTCTGGCATATCTGCTTTTAATAAGCGATTAGTCATTTTATTATATATCATCTGTAAGAACAGATTATGAAAACCAACCATCATATTAAACTTAACAAAAGAAAGTTTTTCTTCACCATTTTTATTTTTTCTGAATGTATTAAAAAATGAATATCCATCTTCAAGATCCTCACATATTGGACACCAGCATGGCAATTTAAAATCTTTACCAAGCTTAGCATAGTCAATCGTATTTGGCCAATTCATAGATTCCATACCAGTTCCAATAATATATTGTTCTCTAATAAAATATCCACCAAAAACACAAGTACGATTCCAGTATGTTGAATCATATGTAAGCTGTATATCAATATCTTGTCTATTCAACATCCTCTGGATAAACTGAATATACACCATAGCCTCATTAGAACTAACACCAAAGATATGAAGATACTTACATTTCTCTCTATCAAACTCACCATTATTTAGCAAAGTTAATATTGCCATTCCAATCAATGCCAAGTTTCCTTTAGAACCACCAAAGCCCCAACCCTCAAACTTGTATGGTGAAATATGCTTGTACCAGTTCTCCATATCATCTTTATTCTCTCCTTGCAGAACATTCAATACAGATGCATCTGACTTAGAACGATTCTCATGGTAGTACTTTGCCGATTTAACTGATGATGTTAGACTGAAATTATAATCATATAGCTTAGAAAATGCAGGTCTATCCAATATTGGAAAGATATTTCCATTAGCCTCACTCCATTTCAATGCTACTTCATCTGTAAATTTCTCAGGATTAACTGTACCCATTGCTAATTGGTATCCACCAGAATCCACAAAGATTTTACATTCATCACCAATATCCAGTTTCTCTCTAAAGTTCTTCTTATTGTATTGTGTGCCAGCAGAGATTAACAGATAAGGATTATGAAAATACGCATCATATTTCTTATTGTATATTCTTAAAGATTTTTGTTTTTTAAAATCTGGTTGATACTTTGTTGCTATTTCTTTATCATTCATAGAATAGAACATAGACATCAAACCATCACTATATGCTGGAATATATATTGCGTTTCTCATAGTTTTCCTTTATCTCTCAAAGCTGCACACCAATCAATATCTTCTTTACCTCTATATCTGCTTTCTAAAATTAATGTTGTTAATTCTGGAAGCCATGGTGCGTCCCAAGGATTATGTTTATAATAATTTTCTGGTATTGTTATTTCGTTGTTATAGAGTGAAACCCATTTACGAAAACAAGGTTTACACCAACCACACACTTGTTCTTTACCTTCATAACAACTATATGACTCTAATAAAATTTCTGGTTCACCACCAGCAGCTAAATAATCTTTAACCAATTGTGTCTTGGTTGTATGTTTATAAGGTGACATTACTTTATACTTTTTTTCTTCAGTCCAATGCTGTTCCTTCCACATATGATTCAAAAGAGATTCCATCTTTTTATAAAAAATCTCATCTTTATCATAACTTCTATCTCCTTGTACACTTCCAAGAATAAGAGTTTCACCATATAAAGAAGCAAACAACAATAAGAAAGCATTACGATTAGGTACAATAGCGTCATCTCTTTCAAACAAACTTAGATTTAATACATCAGGCAATACAATTAACTTCTTGCTGTCAATGTATCCTTTCATAGTCATATCATCCAACTTCTTTGTTTCAATATACTCATACTTACTGCCTGTTGGTAAATACAAAAGAACATCTGGTTTAAGTAAATGGTCAAAGATCATACTATCCATTCCACCAGAAAACAATAAAACTGTCTTGCCTGATGGTTTTTCTTTACCTTTTGTTATCATGTTTACCATTACTTCATCCCCTTCATATTACTCAGTAGTGAGAAGAACTCTGCTTTAATTGGTGGCTCATAACGAAAACAACCACGAACTACTGAAGTTAACATATCACTTTCGTGTTCTTTAACACCACGAGCTGTCATACAAAAATGTTGTGCCTTAATAACAACAGCCACACCCTTTGCTTTTGTTTCTTCCTCAATCATATCTGCGATCTGCTCAGTCATCTCCTCTTGTATCTGTGGTCTTGATGAAATCCAATCCACTATACGATTAAACTTAGAAAGACCTATCACCTTCTCTCCCGGGAAAATACCAACATATGCTTTTCCCGTTATTGGTTGGAAGTGATGAGCGCAAGTTGAATTAATACTCATGGGACCTGACATATAAATCTGGTCATATTGTTTTGCATTTGGAAATGCTGTTACTGGAGGTGGTGGGTAATATCTTCCACGAAATATTTCATGCACAAACATTTTAGCTACTCTACGGGCTGTTTCATATGAGTTATGGTCATCCTTTGTATTAATGACCAATGCTTTTAATACATCCTGAAATGCTTCTGCAACTTCATCTTCAATTTTTTTAACATCTCCTGGGTCAAGATATGTATAGATAGTATCATTTGCAAAATGTTTATGTTTTATTGTCGTCATTCTTTTTCTTAATTCATCACTAAATTTATCCATCAAGCCCCCCATTCATTATTATAAGTTGAAACACTCTTTGGTGTTTCGTGCCACGTCACTTTTGATACACTTATACCAAGCTCACTCATTTTCTTTTGAACAATATCAAACATCCACTTGGATAAATTCTCACTTGTCGGTGGAAAATCCACAACAAGAAACCCGTCATAATATTCTTCAAGTATTTTGCTAGACCAAGCTAACAATCTATCTTTAGTATATTTAGGTAAAAACCTTGCTCCCATTCCACCATAGTCATCAACCAATCTATATTCTTCAGAATTAAACATGGTATCCCACAATGGATCATTTCTATCTATAAGAAACTTATGGTCTATTGTATCATCAATTCGTTTCTTTAACCAGTTTAAATGTTTAAAGTCTGTTACCATACCAGACTTATTTAATGTATTACTAAACAAAGAAACATCAACTGTAGCTTCGTGTCCATGAAGATGCCGACACTTACATTGACTATCTAAACTAAACTCTTTATTTAGTTCTTGTGTCCAGACTCTATGGCCATAACAAAAGTTAAACGACTTACTTATCTCCCACATCACATACCTCCTTTTACTCTCTCCCACGGGAACACAATCCATCTGTATAACTGCTCATGTAAGTAGTCCACATTATCATCATTCTTATTACCATATAATGCAATACAATTGTAATTTGGATTCTTATCAAACTCAGGCAATTCTAAAACTGATCTAAATGTTTTACCCGTATCATAGATATCATCTACCACAATAAGATGGGGAAAGAATCTAGCAACGGGTCTAAGCTTTTCATCATGTATTTGATTCAATATCCATTCTGCTTTCGTATCTCCTCCATCTCTTGATTGAAACTTAACAATACTCATAGGACATGCTAATACATTACTTAGATGTACTCCTAACGGTAAAGAACCACGAAAGATTGATACCACATGAGGATTTGGTATCTTTTTATACTTATCATATATCGTAGCTATATCATTATAATATTCATCATAAAAATAATTATACTTATCAGTCATGTCATTGTTGTCTTATGTAAGAGATTAATCATATGCCCCATGACTGCTACTTGTGTTGATAAGAGAGCTATTTTTTCATCGGGTGTCTTAGCTGTTTTTATTTCTGTTAACAATTTTTCAACTTGGTCAGTCATCCTGTGAAAGTCATTTCTTTCTTCTAACCACGTTCCTACTGTTTGTTTCTTATTAAAAAATGTTGTCTTACCGAAGACTTTTGCTTCTTCCATATATAAACAGAATGCTTCCATAACTCTGCGATTCATAGCACTCCGACTCATGTTAAGTTTCTTAGCTGTCTTATCCATGAACTTTAACAATTCTGGAGGAGCCAACATATGTCCTAAACTTGACTCATCTTCTAAAAATATACTCTTACCTTTTCTCATGTCCCCCACTCATTTCCAAAGAGATTAATCTGTAGTCTAGGACTATACTTATATCCATACTTCAATGCCAACAGGGCTATATCTGTATCTGATTTAGAGAACACTCCTGTTTCAGGCATTATATAAATTGCATCTATATTAATTCTTGCATGATCGTATTCTCTAACAGCTTTATGGACTTCTTCCATATCTTCTTCATCTCTAACAACAAATTTGAGATACAAATAAGAATAAGGCCATGCATTATATGATGCTAATGCTTCTGGTCTAATTGCTTCACTCCATTTCTCACCACTATTAGAAAGCTTTGGTGATACAGACCAAGTGATACCAGAGTTTTTATTCACACCAAACTTTCTTGTAAACTCGACAGAATTATCTGGTGCAAAAATCTGTGTGCCATTAGTTTCAAAAGTTACAAATCGCGTGTACACCTCAGGATGATAAATCAATTCTCTTAGTGCAGGCTGGAATCCTTTGAGTAAAGGTTCTCCGCCTGTAATGACTAAATGAACTCCATCATTCTGAAGTGTACACGGCGATAAATCTCCACCAACACCAGCAGGTCCCTTCCACCCATACCATTTAACCATATCCATCTTCTTAACAATTGTTTCAATGTCCTCGTGTTTAGCCAGGTGAGCCCACTTGTTGCTCCAACTGAATGAACTATCACAACCAATATGAGGGACTGGTAAATCGACAAGAGCTTTTACATCTGGATGATTTTGGTTGTGTGGCATCCTATCGTGGTCTAACCATTTGGACTTATCTCTATCTTGTCCAAAGCCAGCACACTCAAAGTTACAACCAAACAAACGGAGAAAGAGAGAAGGCACACCAACGTACCTTCCCTCTCCTTGGAGGGAGTAAAACATTTCTGAGTATCTCAATTTATTCATAATATAATTATACCAAATTAAAGTTAATAATGTAAGGAACTATATTATACTGCTTGTTGGTCTATCCTAGATAACATCTTTATGTCCATTTATAGTTTTTAGTAAGATCATTAGTAAATACAAACCATCTTTGCATTTCATTATACTCCTTTACTGTCTGTCCTCGCAACTTTTTCTTAGGATTAAGAGTATCACCCATTATAATGTTTCCTCCACCAAGACGTTTTTTACATAAATCCACATTATCTCTCATTATATCTACACCATAAATAGTAGATAATGCTATATCCACATCAATACCATTTTCTATTTTTTTAATTAAAACTTCACCTAAAAATTGTCCATCACCACAAGCTGGGTCAATAAAAGTCTTTGTAGGATCAGTAAATAATTCTTTTGGTATTGTTTCTAACATTTCTTGAACTAATTCTGTTGGAGTAAAATATTCAGCAGTCATTTTCTGTCTTTTTTTATCTCTCTCTATTTGACTCATATAACTATGATTGCGTATACGGCTCTTAATATCCATCAACATATAATCTCTCCGATTTAGTCAATTTAAAAAAGTCAAACATTTCTTTATCCGTCAACTTTTTATCAAAAGGTATTACAGGCAAAGAAGAAAAAATCTTTTCATTTCCAAATCCAGACCATTTCGCAGTTTTAAAAATATACTTAAATAATTTAAGATTGAGATTATGGTTTAAGTTTTTACCTTCAGCCTCAGTATCAACTAGAATATAATAACCCATATCTGTTGTACCATAAATTCCTGCATCATAGAATGGTTTTGTATAACCTGATCTAGTCCACATTACTTTTTTCTTATTAGAAAAATCTTGTTTCTTAGAAGAATACCAAATTTGTTTATTAGTATGAAATATTGGATAAATGTGTTTAACTGTTTTAGTCTTACTCAAAATAGAATTTTTATCTTTTAATAAAATATTATGACAAGTCACATAATCCTTTTTAACTGGCAACTTATCTTTTGTTTTAAATATTACTTTTTTATGTATAGAATAAGACTCTTTGCAAAAATCACACGGTATATAAAAAACATCATCAGTTAAAACTATATTGTGTTTCCCAGCTTCATTATAAATTGTTGTTTTGCAATTATCATTTAACTTATTCCATAAGTTATAATATGCAAATGATGATCCTATGTTGGGAAAATGTTTACTAATATCTAAATGTATTTCAGTAAGACATTTTTGTTTAAATAATTGTAAAACTTTACTACTCGGACTCATAAAACTACTTGGTGAAACCTGACATAGTAGGCCACCATCTTTGAGTAAAGAAGAAAAACACAACTTAGTAAAATCAATCCATATTTTATGCTGTGTTTTTCCTCTATTATTTGTGTCCTCAAAAGGAGGATTTGTAACAACTACATCAAACTTCATATAAACAAACCAGCCCTGTCGTAATTAACATATGTGTTTATAGAAGTGGAAATCTCTCTGGATTTTTTAGGTCTACGTTCTCCCCACTTCAAATCTACTCCTTCTTTCGTGTGAAATCGTTTTCCCTCATAAACATCAGCTTTATTCTCTCCCTTATACCAACAACCATTGGAGTTAAGAGTAAATGGAATATCAATTTCTAAAACATCACCAAACTCAAATCTGATATTTTTGGCGTGCTTCTTAGAGTTTATCTCACAAGTAGAAAGTTTTTTCATCATTCCCTTAAATCTTTTATTGGACAGACTATTGAGATAATATTTTCCATCAAAGGCAAGAAGTTCTTCTACACCATCAATGCCTGCCATTTTCATAATACGTTTACGAACAAGTTTTTTAGTAATATGATTTTTTAAGAAGTCAAGAATTATATGAATTCCTTTACGACCGATCTTATCACAAGATTTTTTCCACTCATTTTCTTTATAAAACCTATGTTTAGACGAATTAGTAAATTCATCTTTCATATCTTTCTGAAGCTTATCTAATTTATGAAGAATATTTACAACACCGATGCCATAATTTTTCTCAACTATTAAATCTCTCTCTTTGCCTTTACCATTAAACCTAAAACCATCAAGAGGGTTTGTAAACATTCCAACTCCATCAGCCTCAAAAAGCATATTCATAACAAATGAATTAAAAGTTCCACTACAAACCTGTGGCCTTTTCACTCCAGCTTTGTAATTTTTCAAAGAAAAAGAAATAGTTTCTTTACCATCCACAACAATAACAAAATCTCCCTTCATATTTTTATCACGATATTCTTTCTCAACATCAAGAACATTAAAAGTAGATTTTGGATATTTATTTATCAAATCATCTACAAATCTTGGTGCGTGTATTTCACAATTTTTATAATATTTAATTTTAGATAATTTATCAATACCTTTAAGTTTTGGCTGTTCATTCAAATGGTTTATTAAATCTCGTTTCCTAGACTTTGAAATTTTCCCAGAAGCAACATTTCTTTTCTCAAGTTCTTCAGCAATAAGATAAACCATTGCTTTTTCACAAGCATCTGCTTCTAAATGGTCAGTTGTATTTGTCATAATGTAAAACGCCTCAATAGTTAAATAATCCTCATTTAATATACTACTATTATATCAAATACAACCAAGTATAACAAGGAACAATGTGGGATGTAAGTCCTTGTTTTTGTTACACAAACTCACATTTTAAAGTTTATAATGCAAAGAAAAATTAACTAATAGCCAATACAGGATCTACTTCATCCTGCACAATCTCCTCCTCATCAACATATTCATGACCACTTTGCAAATTACAATTAGCACAAGGACAAGTATCATCATGTTTAAATTCGGTTTCTATTAACATTTCTTTAGTACAAGCATCAAATTCTTTATGTATTCTAACAGCTTCACGGTACATTCGTGTATCGGGTAACCACAAATTATAAACATTCATATCAGCATTCGCAAGAAACATTGGTACTTGTAGAACATCTCCATTATATTTCCTGTAAAATTCATCTTGCTCAGGACCCACATTAACATTCTTAGTTCTACCAAACAATTGTTGTGTCGATTGAGTAACAGGATCACCCGAATCATTTTGCCTATCAACAAATCTAGCAAGAAAAATATCTTTAAGAAGTGGAAAAGTCATTCCTCTACCAGCCATATTTATAACAATAAAATATCGAACTGGATTGTGTCTATCATTCACTTTCTCATAAACATCTTCTTGAGTTAAATCTTTTTCTATTATTTTACCAAATTTATTAAAAGAATATCTCTCATCAGATGTTAATACAACACCAATTTCATCTGTATCTACACAATCTATTAATGTATTATTTTTTGCAATATAATCTTCAATAAATTCTTGTGGAGTTGGTGCATAATAAGTTTCTGGATTTTTATTCGCAAATTCCACACCACATTGAATCAAAATGACTCGCTTAACTTGACACTTTTTTTCTATAATCTGATTCTTTTGTACACACAATTCCCAAGCTTCTGCCATTGTCAACGTATCAGGATCAAGAACATTAGTTTGTTTTGTAAAATAATGAACTTCACCAATCCAACCAACCATATGTGCATACTGTTTTTGTTCACCAGCCACCATTGGATTAATAAGTGCATAATTTAAATTACCAACAGTATCAATTTCTCCTGATACTTCAGCATTTGCTGTTGCTGTCATACCAAAAATATATGGTGTTCTCGGTGCAATTATTGATAATACTTTATACATTGATGCATTATAAGTTTTATCAGAATAATTAAAACCAAGAGTGTTCTTAGCATTTGCAACACCACTAAGACTCCATGTATCCATTTCATCACCAATCAAAGAAATAGTTCCAATAGGTGATGAATCACTAAGTTCTCTTAAAAAATTAATAAACTTTGAACTAGTAAAAGCTTTTGCATTAGTTAAATATGCAATAGTAGGTATTCCTCTTTTCAGATTTTGCATTATCTGTACTGCATCATCAGAATATCTCCACAATGTACCAAATTGTGAATTATGAAGATCACACATATCTTGTATCTTATCTTCCCACTCTGTTTTAATCCCAACAAGTGGTGTTGTCATAATAATCAATTTAATACCACATCTCTCAATCAAATAACGCAATATAAAATTCACCAACGCCCAATTCTTACCAGTTCTCATTGGTTTAGCAAATATTTTAACTTCATTTAATCGTTTATGAAAATTGGAATTTGTAATCGTATCAATCCATGTTTGATTATAATCATCACAATTTTCAATCATAATATCTAAATTTTCTAACTTCACATCACTTAATTTTTTTGCAATCATTTACACCTCCTATATTAATTAAACTCACATTCCATCATTATTTCTGTTAAACAAGCAACCATATTCACCTCTTGGTCTGCAACGAACGCAGCTTTATAAGAATAATCTGCAATCGTTAATACTGCTTGTGGGATACTTTTCTTCTCAAACTTACTATAAAGACTGTCATAGATTTGACGATACAATCTTACATGATCGTTATCTATATTCTCAGCCACCCACTTCCTCATAGTTGTGAAATCTTTTTTCTTTAATGCAATAAATAACTCTTTAAGATTTTCCTCAGATGCCTGTGTGAGAATATCTTCATCTATTGTTCCACCAACTGCGTGCTTCTGTAATTCATTTAACACTCTCCTGAAGTCTGGAAAGTATTTCATAATCAACTGAGCAACTACATCTGGTTTATACTTGACTGCTTCTTTATCTAAGATACCAGAAGCTATCTTTAAGAACTTTTGTGCTAGTAATGGTTTGTCATCTTTCTTAATCTTGAAATCGACTACACTACATCTGGAATGTAATGCTGGTATGATTCGATTCTTAAAGTTACAGGTGAAGATGAAACGACAATTCGCAGAGAACTGTTCTATCGAACCACGCATTGCTGGTTGGACTGACTCGGGGTTCATGTAATCTGCTTCATCAATAATAAGTACCTTCTTCCCACCTGATAGACTTACAGTAGACGCAAAGTTAGTAATGGTAGTTCTCAAGGTATCAATCATCCGACCCTCGTCACTACCATTTATCATCAGCCAGTCACACTCTAGCTGGTTACACAAAGCTTTGGCTATTGTAGTCTTTCCTATCCCGGGACTCCCGGTGAGAAGAAGGTTCGGTATCTCACCCTTCTCGACTATATCTGTAAAAACTTTTTGTGTATTGTCTGGTAAAACACATTGGTCTACCAATTTCGGTCTATACTTCTCTACCCATAATATATCATTCATTTTGTTGTCCCACCTTACATAAATATAAAATCCATACACCAACTAATACAATTCCAAGTACTCTCAATATTGTAATCATTTCACCTTCCATAATATATCTCCTTTTAAACAGGTAAGGGTGGTGCTGTTGATAATGATTTAATTTTTACATCTGGATAATACTGAATTGTTCCCGTACAACTAATTGATTGATCTATAACATTATCCTTTTCCCATTGAGTATATCCTTTTGGAAGATTGGGTTGATAATTTTCAACTAGTAATTTTGTTTTCTTATCAAACAACTGAATACCAAGATGAGCATATTTATTTTCAGTAGGCATAATTCTTTTTAATTTTTTTAACTTTCCATTCTCATCACTAGTAATACAGTTTGTAATATTACATAATGTCCAAACATCATAACATTCTTTTAAACATCCTTTAACTTTTTTATCTTCACTTATAAAAGTAGGATTAACAATATTATCCAAAAACCTTTTAGGATTATCCATCATAAATCCACCAACTGTCTGTGGTGAAATACAATGATCGTTCATTCCTCCATGTTTATAAGCATCCTTACTTACTAAACCAGACCGAACACCAGTTGATTTATAAGAATGAACTGCACCATACCATATTCGTTCAATTGCTCTAACAATATGAGGATCTGAATTGCACATCCTATTTTCCACCCAAAATGGAAGATTTACTTTCATACTATTCCATGCAGTCCAAAAATAAGATGCTTCGCGTTCATCACACAATATTTTAGCAGCTTTATATAACTGTTCAAATGATTCACATTGAATCCATTTAGTTTTGTCAAACATATAATCTCCTATATAAAGTTAGGTCCTACAGTCCAACAAACAATCGAATAACGTGTGCCTTTTGTGCAAGGGGTGACTCTGTGAAAATCTCTGCTATCAAAAACGATAACTGAACCTTGATCTCTTATGTCTTGTTGAATTTGTTCTGCTGGAACTACATTACCATCTCCTAAATCTAAATCTTCCATTGGTCTGTCGCCACTATAAAACTCTAACACACCACCTTCATAATCTTTAGGATCCGTTAAACAAAATGTCATAGATAACTTGCGTGATTCACCATGTGGATTTTGACCAGAAGCATCTTGATGCCAATCATAATGTCCACCATTTCTGTACCGTGCGAATTGTACTGGTTGAAAATACTCAAGTTTATAATTAAAATTAATCTTATTAGCTTCTCTTAAAAAATGCCAAGCAATCTTATTAACCATATTATCTTTATCAGTTATAAAACCAATATCAGTTTTACGAATATCAGGATCAAGACGAGCTCGATCACCAGACATTACTGGGTCAGAATCAGTATAACCTTTATTAATTACAGAAGCATCTTGATACTTTGTATTCTTAATACAATATTTAAGTAACCTTCTACATTCTTTCTTTGATACTGCTCTTGGAAATACATAAAACATATTATGAGCCGTATTTAGAATCAGGTTCTAATGCAATCCAATATTCCAAGTTATCTTTCTTGTTTTTAAAATGAGAAATTCCCTTTGATGAAATATTAACATCATAATCACCAATAACCATTTTAAGATTCTCTGTTTTGAAATACATCTTAAATGGTTCAGTTACACCTTCACCAACTTTAACAGAATAATCATTTGACGTATCATTCTTTTTATTAGTTACAGCTAGATAAATACCATTAGATTTTGGACAGCCCTTAACCAAGATATCATTCAATTGAAGTATGCTCGACATCTTTAGCAAATCATTGTATTGGTTCTCGGTTAAAGTAAAGTTAACTTCCTCAGAGGGCATCTTAATATCTTTCTCTGGTGATACCACTACTGATGGCTCTGCGTAAAAATACTTCGTACAAGCTCCGTTCTCTTGTGATAACATTACATATTTATCATTGAATGTTAAATCAGGATTACTCATTGTACTCAATACACCAATAAACTCATTCAACTGATAGATAGCAAAGTCTTGTGGAAAATCCTCTTCCACTTCTGCGTGAGCAAGAATATTCTTCAATGTAGAAACAGTCTTGAGTTTCTTTCCTGTCTTAATTAAAACTGACTGATTAATTTCAGAAAAATTCTTTAGAATATCTAACGTCTTATTACTTATCTTCATTAGTTGCTCCTTCATCAACTGGTTTCTCAAATGTAACTGCGCCAGAAGCAGGCGACATAGTAGCCGACTTTTTATACTCTGCCGTTTCCTCTGGTTTCATAAATGGTGCATCTTGTTTGACTGCGATGTTTTGATCTTGTAAACTCTTAGAATGTTCTGCCTGTGTTTTAAGAGCTTTCTTATAATCTGCTTGTGCTTCATTACCAAAAAATCCTTCTGCAACAGCATCTTTAAAATTCTGTATTAATGCTTCAAAAACTTTTTGATCTTTTCTTGCCCATGCAGCTGCAAACAAAAGTGCTGGATTAACTTTACCTTCTTTATCAATCATTCCACCTGCTTCATCTACACCAGCAACTTCTAATGCTCCATCCTTCTTAATCTTTAAACCACAATCACCTTCTCTGAACTTTAATAATTCTCTTGGCATACTACCATCCTCCTATTCCAATATTCCAATTACCGTTACTGTTACCATAAACATCCCATCTAACACCATTATTATAAGAAGAATTTCTTCTCATACTTTTCATTCTACTTTGTATCATTACACGTTGAGATTGTCTTTCATATGATTTTGCAACAGCTCTTCGTTGTGCAAACCATTGATTACCAGCAGAATGTAATGGAGTATTAAGAAGATTTGTCAAACCACTATCATCATAATATCTCTTTGGCTCTGCCTGAGCAACAACAGTTTCCTCTGATTTATTATGATAATAACAACAACCTTCATAGAAACGTGCGTTCTGTAAATGGATATATTTTCCTTTATCCATTTCTTCAAACATATCATCTTTCTTTTGTTTAAATCGTTTCTCAAGTTCTCGGGCATAATTATAACCACGTTTAATAATACCAGTTTTTTCTTGTTGATATTCTTGTTGTGATAATCTACCCGTATTAAATTGAGTACAAAGTTCTTGATACTCAGCTACCATACGTTGAACATCAGATTTCCATTCAACACCAGAACTGTGTCCAATTTTAATCTCTGGCCCAAATCCCCACATCAAACCACCGAACTTAAAACCAAGACCAATACTATTGTCCTCTTTTCTCATAATAGAACAATCTTGTTTATCAACCTCTACTGTAGTTGAATGAGTTCTATCAGTATAAATTCTAATCTTTCCTGATGGCAATTCACCAACAACAATATCATTTTGTGCATGAAGTTCTAAATCATCAGCTACTGTATTTCTATCAGGGAATGATTGTTCAAATTCTCCGAAATCTTCTTCAACAATATCAAACTCAGCATAAGCTGGGCCAGTATATGATAACATCAAAATTATTACATAATATATAAAACTCATTTTGTTCTCCTTAGAATGGGACTTCTTGTTCTTTTTCTTCTTCCTCAACTTCATCCTGCTCATCATCAACTGGATTCAAATCTTCCATAGATACACCAGCATCAATCTTAGTATAAAGATCCGTGAATGATTCTTTTGTTTCATCATCAAATCGTTCAAGACACAT
>ENA-OREN01001498-OREN01001498.1-marine-metagenome-genome-assembly--contig:-NODE-1498-length-27090-cov-5.601340_pt1 | contig 27090 bp, 23 predicted proteins | sample MGYA00248624_ERZ508555 | MGnify/ENA primary metagenome ERZ508555 (study PRJEB26222, sample SAMN06267773) | marine metagenome | isolation source: Saanich Inlet, British Columbia, Canada | place...
CTGGAGCGGATATCACTACTTTTTTAGCACCCGCTTTAAGATGTTTACTGGCCAATTCACGCTTGGCAAAAAATCCTGTGCATTCCATAACCACATCTACTCCCAGATCACCCCAAGGGAGTTGTTCTGGATCTCTTTGGGCAAAAACTTTAATCTCATCACCATCAACAGTGAGTGAGTCATCATTTGCTTCTACTTCAAAAGGAAACGTCCCGTGAGCGGAATCATATTTAGTCAGGTAAGCATTACTCTTGGAATCGCCTAAATCATTGATTGCAACAATTTGTAGTTCATCAGTACGATTGCTCTCATACAAAGCTTTAAGGACATTTCTGCCAATTCTTCCATACCCGTTGATTGCAATTTTTACCGCCATGACTCTCTCCTTAACTCTATTGTTTTATCATTTCCATCAATTTCTGGTAGACATTCTCATCGGAAAAACCAAAATGTTCAAATAATTCTGAAGCCGGTGCAGACATACCAAAGGAATTCATTCCTATCACCACTCCATTCTTACCCGCATATCCCTTCCAAGAACTGGCCATGGATGCTTCGATCACCATGACTTTATCGATGTTATCGGGTAAAACACTTTGTTGATAATCGCTCGATTGTTGTTCAAAAATATCAAGACATGGCATCGAGATCACTCTAATCTCAATCCCTTCTTCCGCTGCTTTAAGCGCAGCATTCATTGCCAATTTCACTTCAGATCCTGTGGCAATAATAATGCCATCGGGTGAACTGCTCTTCCCATGCAGGATATAGCCACCAGATGCAATAGCTGTTATTTGATTATCAGTCCGATTGTATTGGGGCAGGGATTGTCGGGTCAAAATCAAAGCCGTAGGTTCTTTTCGATTCAGAATGGAACATTTCCAAGCCATGGCTGTCTCCATGGTATCGCACGGTCGCCAAACATTAAGTCCTGGTATTAATCTCAAACTAGGTACATGCTCCACGGGTTGATGCGTGGGCCCATCTTCACCCAATCCAATTGAATCATGAGTGAGCACATGGATGACACCCAACTCCATCATGGCGGCCATCCGTAATGCATTCCTTGAGTAATCACTGAACGTTAGAAAAGTCCCTGCATAAGGAATCATTCCACCATGGAGTGCCATGCCGTTCATTATGGCTGACATCCCAAATTCTCTGACTCCATAAAATATATAATCACCGCTTGCATCGTCTGCTGTGATGGCCTTGGATGATTTATGAAAAGTACAAACAGAGCCGGTTAAATCAGCTGACCCGCCTAACAGTTCTGGGAAATCATCGGTCAAAGCGTTTAATGCAATCAATGATGATTTTCTTGTCGCCACTGTATTGGGTTCATTTTTTAAATCTTCTAGAAGCGTTTTGATACCTTTAAATCTATTGTCTTCAATACTTCTTTGTAATCTTTGCTCTAAGTTTTTATGAAGATCGGGGTGTTCTTTTTTATAGCCTTCCCACAGTGAATTCCATGCAGATTCCTGTTGAGATCCTTTCTCCACCCCATCCCAAGCCTGTTTGATATCCATTGGAATTTCAAATGAATCGTACTCCCAATTAAGCTCTTTTCTCACCGCACTGATCTCATCATCGCCTAGAGGTGCACCATGGGTATCAGCCGTTCCTGCTTTATTCGGTGAACCAAACCCAATGACTGTCTTGCAAGCCAGCATTGAAGGCTTGTGGGTCTCATTCTGAGCTTCTTGTATAGCTTGGCTGATTTCTGCAGGATTGTGCCCATCAATATTATCAATCACATGCCAACCATAGGCTCGGTATCTTGCTGCCACATCCTCAGCAAACCAATGCTCCACTGCACCATCAATCGATATCCCATTGTCATCATAAAAACAGATTAATTTACCCAATTGTAGTGTTCCAGCTAGAGAGCAAGCCTCATGGGATACGCCTTCCATTAAGCAACCATCACCAGTAAAAACATAAGTAAAATGATCAATAATATTGAAATTATCTTGATTGAACTGGCTGGATAATATTTTTTCTGCCAGAGCCATTCCGACTGCATTTGCAATGCCTTGGCCTAATGGTCCGGTGGTGGTTTCAATACCCATATCTAGATCCAATTCTGGATGTCCTGCTGTTTTGGAATTAAATTGACGGAAATTTTTTATGTCTTCGATGGATAACTTATATCCGCTGAGGTGTAATAGAGCGTAGAGCAGCATGGAGCCATGACCATTGGATAAAACAAAACGATCTCTGTTATGCCAAAAAGGGTTTTCAGGATTGTGGGAAAGAAAATCATTCCATAGAACTTCAGCTATATCTGCCATACCCATAGGCATTCCAGGATGTCCCGAGTTTGCTCTTTGCACTGCTTCACAGGAGAGCATTCTAATGGCATTGGCTAACTGTATCTTTTCTATGATTTTAACTCTTCTTTATAAGGTGAGAGAAACATTAAAATTTACTGTCTTGAAATAGGTCAATACTATTTTCTACTAGTAGTGGATTTGTCGCAAGAGTTTTTAAAAAAACTCTTTATTTTTTTAACTTATTGCTATAATCGAATCCTTTTTAAATGACTGAAAATTATAGAATTGGAGATACAATGAGTAAAAATTCATATTTAATGACATCTGAATCTGTCGGTGAAGGCCATCCCGATAAAATGGCGGATCAGATCTCAGATGCTATTCTGGATGCGATACTAAAACAAGACACCAAATGCAGAGTTGCTGTTGAGACTCTCGTTAAAACTGGTTTGGTGGTTCTCGCAGGAGAAATCACTACTTCAGCTGAAGTGGACTATGAAGCCATTGCTAGAAAAACCATAAAAAGAATTGGTTATGATGATGAGGCATTAGGATTTGATGATCAAAGTTGTAAAGTACTGTCAGCGATCAGCAAACAATCTCCAGATATTGCAATGGGTGTTGATAGAGAAGATCAAAAAGAACAAGGTGCTGGGGACCAAGGTCTTATGTTTGGTTACGCAACGAATGAGACTGCAGAACTTATGCCTGCTACGATACAACTTTCACATCAATTGGTTAAACAACAATCTGAAGTTAGAAAAAGCGGTCAACTTGAATGGCTCAGACCGGATGCAAAAAGCCAAGTGACCATCCGATTTAACGATGGAAAACCTGAATTTATTGATACCGTAGTTTTATCCACTCAACATGATGAAGTCAGTATGGATGTAATAAAAAAAGGTGTAATGGATCATATCATTACTCCTATACTTCCATCTCAACTCGTTAATGATCAAACACAATATCTAATTAATCCTACGGGCAATTTCATCATTGGTGGTCCTGTTGGTGATTGTGGTTTGACTGGCAGAAAAATAATCGTTGATACTTATGGTGGCATGGCTCGTCATGGTGGCGGTGCTTTCTCTGGTAAGGATCCGTCAAAAGTAGATCGATCTGCTGCTTATGCTTCTCGTTATGTAGCAAAAAATATAGTGGCTGCTGGACTTGCTGATCGATGTGAAATACAAGTTTCATACGCCATCGGTGTAGCAAAACCAACGTCTGTGAGAATAAAAACATTTGGTACTAATAAGATCAGTGAAGATAAAATTACCGAACTGGTTCATGATAATTTTGATCTAACCCCTTATGGAATTATGAACATGCTTAACCTATTACAGCCCATTTATGAAAAAACGGCTGCCTATGGTCATTTTGGAAGATCCAATGATGGGTTTCCTTGGGAAGAAACAGACAAAGTAGAAGATTTAAGAAACCAATCTGGTTTATAATTTAAAACGAACTAAACACAAACTTAGAAAAAATGAGAATCGACCAATGAATGAACTTGCAGAAAAGAAAACCTTAAAAAATGATTATAAAATCGCTGACATCAGTCTTGCAGAGTGGGGAGAGAAAGAAATAAAAATTGCAGAAACTGAAATGCCAGGATTGATGAGTCTTAGAGAAGAATTTGGAAAAGATAAACCTCTACAAGGTGCCAGAATTGCTGGTTGCCTTCATATGACAATTCAGACAGCAGTCCTGATAGAAACTCTCATTGTATTGGGAGCTGAAATTAGATGGTCCTCGTGTAATATATTCTCTACTCAAGATCATGCTGCTGCAGCATTAGCTAATAAAGGCATTCCAATCTTTGCTTGGAAAGGAGAAACAGAAGAGGAAGCTTGGTGGTGTATTGAGCAAACTATCCATGGCCCTAATGGATGGACTCCGAATATGATTCTTGATGATGGCGGTGATCTGACTAAGCTCATGCATGAAAAATACCCAGAAATGATGAAAGATATCAAAGGACTTTCAGAAGAAACAACGACTGGTGTTAAAAGACTCTACGATATGGTGAATGAATCGTCTCTACTCTGCCCTGCTTTTAATGTGAATGATTCAGTGACTAAATCTAAATTTGATAACCTATACGGTTGCAGAGAATCATTGGTGGATGGTATTAAAAGAGCAACGGATGTCATGGTTGCTGGTAAAGTTGCTGTGGTTGCTGGATATGGAGATGTCGGAAAAGGTTCAGCACAGAGTTTGAGTGCTCTTGGGGCAATTGTTTTGATAACTGAAATTGATCCTATTTGTGCATTGCAAGCTGCCATGGAGGGTTATCGTGTTGTGACTATGGATGAGGCTTGTTCAGAAGCGGATATCTTCGTCACAGCTACTGGCAACTACCATGTCATTAATAAAGAGCATTTGGAAAAAATGAAAGATCAAGCCATTGTTTGTAATATTGGACATTTTGACAATGAAATTGATGTCGCTTCAATGAATGATTACGAATGGATTAATATAAAACCTGAAGTGGATCACATTGTTTTTCCTGATGGAAAAAGAATCATCCTTTTGGCTGAAGGAAGATTGGTTAATTTAGGTTGTGCAACTGGTCATCCCAGTTTTGTAATGTCTAATTCATTCACTAATCAAACTTTGGCTCAAATTGAACTTTGGAATCATTCAGAAAAATATGATAATGAAGTTTATGTTCTTCCAAAAGCTCTGGATGAGAAAGTTGCCCGATTGCATTTGGATAAAATTGGTGTCAAGTTAACCAAACTAACAAAAGAGCAATCCGAGTATCTTGGTATTGCTGAAGAAGGGCCTTACAAGCCAGAAATCTATAGATACTAAATAAATATCATTTATTTATTGTTGGGAATTTTCTCTAATCATTTTGATTAAAGGTTGGAGATAATTCAATCTTAGTATTGGATCTTCTAGCTCTAGACATTTTTGCTTATCTTCTATTTTGAGGGGCAGTATTTCTGCAAATCTGAAACTGACCCAAGAAGCACTCTCTAGGTTTATTTCATCTTTATTATAGATATTGACATCATCCAAAATAGCTTTTAGTAAAATGACAAGATTCTCAAACTCTTTTGGTGGTCTGTAATGCTCTTCCTTAACTAGCTTTTCTATAATAGCAACGTTTAATCCATCTTCTTGCTTAGCGACGCTTATGATCTTAAATTTCTCAGTTCCGAGCGTTGTGATACCTAATAAACCGTCATTGGCTTGCTGCCAATCAATAATTTTTGCCAGTGTTCCTATTTGATAGGTTTCAAACATTTTTGGGTCTGTTGACTCTCTACTCAGAACGATTCCAAACTCTATATCGTCTTTCATACATCTGCTGATCATATCCAGATACCGGGGCTCGAATATCCTCAGTGGTAATCTGGAATCAGGAAACAAAATCGTTCTTAGTGGAAATAAAGGTATTTGATCTTGAGACATAACTAGATTGAATTTAGTGAATTAATTAATGATTCTTTAATCGTTAAAGAACTTCTATTGGTCATAATCACTATATTATCATTGGCAGTGATATGAGTTTTAATTTCACTATCTAAGTCATTTAAATCCGAGAGTACAGAAACATTCTCTATTTTTGAAAATGCCTTTTTTATATCCCATTTTGTATCAGCAGAATCAATAATCCATGCGTGTTTGCAATTATTAAAAGATTTGGACAATTGTGATTTTAGACTGCCTTTTTTCATGGTATTGGAAGCCAATTCAACCACAGCAAATGTATCGCTACCCTCTTGTGTATTACTCAAAGAATTAATCGCTGCAACAATTGCAGTTGGATGATGAGCAAAATCATCAAATAACTTAATTGTTGAGAATTCTCCAATAAATTCGAGCCTTCTTTTTACACCTGGAAACTTTTCAGCCGACTCAATCAAATCTCTTTGATCTATTTTCAATTCTGGTATTGCTGCTATTGAGGCTATTGCGGCTAAGCTATTCATCATATTATGATGTCCAAATATTTTAGGCTTGAAGGAATTGACTTTTTTATAATTTCTGTAAAATTTATAATCATTTTCAACCTTACCTAAAGACCAGGATTGCGATTTTTCTGTACCAAAATATTCTATTTCTGACCAAGCACCCATGTTGATCAAATTAGCGATATTCTTGTCTTCATTATTGGCTATAATTTTTGACTTCTGTGGCAATACCCTTATTAACTGATGGAATTGCCACAGAATTTCTTCGACATCTTTGAAAATATCAGCATGATCGAATTCGATATTATTAATGATCAAAACATCCGGCTTGTAATGAATCATTTTTGATCGTTTATCAAAAAATGCAGTGTCATACTCATCGGCTTCAATGATGAAATAAGGATCCTGGCCCAGTGATGCCGATTTATTAAAACCAATAGGTATACCACCTATTAAATAGCCTGTGTCTATTCCTAAATCCTTCATCATAAATGCAATGAGGCTGGATGTGGTGGTTTTCCCATGGGTTCCACTCACAGCAATGACTGTTTTATCCTTTAAAATATTCTCTGCTAACCATTTTGGCCCTGAAGTAAAATCAATCTTTTTGTTCAGAATCTCTTCTATGATGGGCATCCCTCTGGACATTACATTGCCTATAACAATGAGGTCGGGATTCATTTCGAGCTGTTCTAAATCATAATTAGGAATCACTTCAATATTGAGTCTACTCAACTGATCACTAATAGGAGGGTAACAATTTAAATCAGCACCAGTGACTTTGAATCCCATATCAGTTGCTAACGCTGCTAAACTCCCCATAAAAGTTCCGCTAATTCCTAGAATATGAATATGCATAATCTTTCCAATAACGCTTTTATAAGCTCGCTATGGAAGTTTGAACGATAAAATTAATGACTGCATAAGAAAATGCGGCCGTCATAGCAAAACTAGGGTTTGACATCACTCTAGAAAAAATATGAGCCATGACAAAAATGGACCATATCGCAATCACCAATAATGCTATAGACACTGGTGCTGGTATATCAAGCTCATTGATAGAGGCCGCATTCATCATAGAGTTAGAAATGATCATAATGATTGGTGTGGCAATTAAATTGAATATTGTTCCTGTTCCAAAGAGAGCTGCTAACGATTGTTTGAAGTAGCTAAGCGTTCCTGAAAACTGAAGTATTAAGCGTAGACAAATGGATAATAAAACAGCATCAATCAATAATGATTTCAGAAAATCTTCGATTGAGGCTGCCACACTAATGCCAGAGTAAACTTGAGATAAACAATAAAAGAAAAACATCAGACCTAGGAAAAACCCAGATTTCGGCAAATCCTGCGGATTAGCCTTCTTCAGCATAATTCCCCATAAAACTGTTAATAACTTAATCATTGCTTGTTAATTTTATTATAATCCTTGTAATAAATATTATTTATGAATAAAAATCAAACATCATTGTCTCTTCTTGATTCAGAAGACTCAATCAATCAGTTCATCAATCAAATCTCTCAATCAAAGAGAATTGGAATTGATACTGAGTTCATGAGAATAAGAACCTATTATCCAATTCTTTGTTTAATTCAAATTTCATCGGATTATGGAACAGCCTGCATTGATTGTCTAACGGATTCTGACTTATCTGAAGTATGGAAATTAATCTATAATCCTAAAATAAAAAAGATACTGCATTCAGGACGGCAAGATCTTGAAATTTTTTACCTATTGAATAAGAAAATACCTAAAAATATTTTTGACACTCAAGTTGCCGCATCCTTTATTGGTTATCCATCACAAGTGGGGATTAAAACCTTACTGAAAAGTGAACTTGATGTTGATATCGACAAAACAGAAACAAGAAGCGATTGGACTCAAAGACCGCTAAATCAAAAACAGATTAATTATGCATTAGAGGATGTTTTGTATCTGAATCAACTTTTTGAACAAATTGAATCTAAGCTAATCAAAAATAATAGACTGGACTGGGCACTTGAAGACTCACAAAATGTATTGACTGATGAAGACAGCATATTTAATCCGAAAGAGGCCTGGAAAAGAATCAAAAGTATCAAACGCTTAAATAAAAAACATCAAAGTCTAGCCATTGACTTATCAACGTGGAGAGAGGAAAAATCCATTGAAAAAAATATACCAAGACAATGGTTAATAAAAGATAAATTACTTCTTGAAATAGCCAAGACAAAGGTAAGGCCGAAAAATATCTTCAATCATATCGAAGGAAGAACGAACCTAAGTAAAAGTGGAATCCATGAAATCTCTGAAGTGATAGAAAAAAATAAACAAGAATCCAAGCTTGGAAAAGAGAGTTTTAAAATACAAAAAGATAAAAATTACGTTAGACCTGATGTATTCGAAACATTAATTAATTTGATTATGAACAAAGCAAAACTATTAGAACTGCCACAAGAAACACTTGGAAGTAAAAAAGACCTAATTGACTTGATCTCAAAGAATGGTGGGCGATTGTCTTCAGGCTGGAGAAATAATATTATTGGTAGAGAGTTAATGAAAACTATCCAATCCTAGATTAGAGATTTAGAATCTCAACAACGCGCTTATATATAACTCCTATCTTTCCTTCTCCATTAATTACTTTAAGCAAATCTTTGTGTTTATAAAAATCAATCAAGGGCTCAGTCTGCTCTTTATACACATTGATTCTATTGGTTATTGATTCAACATTATCATCTTCTCTTTGTATTAACTCACCTCCTGAATCAGTGCATTTATTAATTTCCTCTTCACTTGAAAAATAGATGTTTAGTGTTTTTCCTGTAAGCGAGCATGTCCTTCTTCCTGAAAGTCTTTTTACTAATATTTCAGAATCAACATCCACAAGTAAAACTGCATCCAATGGTTTTTCAATTGCATACAGTAAATCTTCTAATGATTGTGCTTGATTTATATTTCTTGGATAACCATCTAGGACAAAACCATTTTCACTCTCTGGTTGTTCCATCGATTGACGAATCAAATCTAGCACAATTTGATCCGATACAAGGTCACCAGCAGCCATTATTTCTTGGACTTTTTTTCCAAGTTCCGTGCCTTGAGTGATAGCTTCTCTTAAGAGAATACCTGTAGAAATTTGGGGAAGATTGTAATTCTCCATTAACTTTTCCGCTTGTGTGCCCTTACCTGAGCCTGGCGCGCCTAGTAATATAATTCTCATTGCTACCTCAAATCTATTAATTTAAAAACATGGATAAACTTAAAATTGATATTAAAAACTTTAATCTACCGCTATGATATGTAAAATTCAGAAATATGAACAATAAAACATCAATTAAAAATGCTTTTTATGCTCAATCGGGTGGCGTAACTTCGGTTATTAATGCAAGTGCCTGTGGTGTCATTGAGACAGCAAGAAAACATAAGAATAAGATTGGCAAAGTCTACGCAGGTAAAAATGGCATCTTAGGAGCTCTCAATGAGGAGTTGATTGATACCAATCTTGAAACGGGCAAACAAATATCACTGCTTAAACAAACACCGGGTGGTGCATTTGGATCGGCTCGATATAAACTCAAAGGCTTCAAAGAAAATCAGAAAGAATACAAAAGATTAATTGAGGTTTTTAAAGCGCATAATATTGGTTATTTTTTCTACAATGGTGGTGGTGACTCAATGGATACTGCACAGAAAGTATCTGAGATGGGGCAACAAATGAATTTCCCAATTACATCCATTGGTATTCCAAAAACTGTGGATAATGATTTACCAATAACAGATACCTGTCCTGGATTTGGCTCAGTTGCAAAGTATATAGCTGTTTCAACTCAGGAAGCTAGCTTGGATGTACTATCAATGGCTGAAACATCAACGAAAGTTTTTATTCTGGAAGTAATGGGAAGGCATGCGGGATGGATTGCTGCAGCATCTGGCTTAATAGCCAATAACCCAAAAGAACCACCTCACATTATCTTATTTCCTGAAATTCCTTTTACTAAAAAAGATTTTATAAAACACGTTGATCGCTCTGTTAAGAATAATGGTTATTGCGTCATTGTAGCCAGTGAAGGTACTAGATATAAAAATGGAAAGTTCCTCGCTGATGCTGGCACGCTTGATTCTTTTGGACATAAGCAATTGGGAGGTGTGGCGCCTGAATTAGCAACGATGATAAAAAATGAACTCGGCTATAAATATCATTATGCAATCGCTGATTATCTACAAAGATCAGCAAGACACTTGGGTTCAGACACCGATGTTAAACAAGCCTATGCAGTTGGCAAAGCGGCTGTTGAAATGGCTATAAAAAATGAAAAATCAATCATGATTACTATCGATCGATTATCCGATAATCCATATAAATGGAAAACAGGATCGGTCGATATAGCAAAAGTTGCCAATAATGAAAAAATGATGCCTAGAAAATACATTTCATCCAATGGATATAGAATTACAGAAGCATGTAGAAAATATATGCTGCCCTTAATTAAGGGAGAAAACTACCCGACCTATAAAAAAGGTCTTCCAGAATTTGCAAAATTAAAAAATAAAGTCATATCTAAAAAACTTAAATCAAAGTTTGTGGTATGATTCTCGAAATTTTTAAACCTTAATTTTTTGAAACAAAATAAACTTTTATAAATAGGAGATCAAAATGAATGAAGGTCAAGCATTATGGGTTGCGTTAAACGCTTCTGCGGTTGCAATTATTTGTGGCATTGTATTTTCATTAGGCATTCTAAAACAGTCTGATGGGAATGAAAAAATGAGAGAGATAGCTGGAGCGATCCAAGAAGGGGCTCAAGCCTATCTTAATCGACAATATTTAACTATTGGGATCGTGGGTATCGTTATTTTCATTCTCTTAGGCATCAGCGGTATAGGCTGGCTGAGTGCTATTGGTTTCTTAATAGGAGCAGTATTATCAGGTCTAGCAGGCTATATTGGTATGAATATTTCAGTTAAGGCTAATGTAAGAACTGCTCAAGCTGCCCATTCTGGAATGAATGCTGCTTTAGCGGTTGCATTCAGAGGGGGCGCGGTCACTGGTTTATTAGTAGTTGGCCTTGGTTTATTAGGAATTAGTGGATACTACTTATTGCTTAGATCTGGTCTTGGCATTAGTGTTGATGACAGTTTGCATGCTCTGATTGGTTTGGCTTTTGGAGGCTCCTTAATCTCTATATTTGCTCGTTTGGGTGGTGGTATTTTTACAAAAGGTGCTGATGTTGGAGCTGACTTAGTAGGTAAAATTGAAGCTGGAATCCCTGAAGATGACCCAAGAAACCCAGCTGTCATAGCTGATAATGTTGGTGATAATGTTGGAGATTGTGCTGGAATGGCTGCTGATCTTTTTGAAACCTATGCAGTAACAATTATCGCTACTATGTTATTAGGTGGACTCCTTTTTGCTTCAACTGACAATGGAAATAATGCTATTTTATATCCATTGGTGCTTGGTGCTGTATCTATAGTAGCATCTGTTATTGGCATGCTATTTGTCAGAGCTAAAGAAGGTGGCAGTGTCATGGGTGCACTCTATAAAGGTGTGATTGTCTCAGGTGTTATCGCTGCTGTAGCCTTCTACCCAGTTACACATATCATGAATATGGGCACAGAGCTTTGGTGGGCCTCTCTTATTGGACTGGCACTAACTGCCTTCATGGTTGTTGTAACTGAATACTATACTTCAACAGAATATAGTCCTGTTCAAAAAATTGCACAAGCTTCAGAAACTGGACATGCAACGAATATTATTGCAGGTCTAGGCATCTCTATGAAAGCTACTGCTCTACCTGTAATAGCAGTTTGTTTGAGTATTTGGGGCTCTTATATGTTTGCTGGCTTATATGGTATTGCAATTGCAGCAACTTCAATGCTTTCATTAACAGGTATGATTGTAGCTTTGGATGCGTTTGGACCGATTACAGATAATGCTGGTGGTATTGCTGAAATGGCAGAACTCCCATCTGAGATCAGAGATATAACAGACCCATTGGATGCAGTTGGAAACACAACGAAAGCAGTAACTAAAGGTTATGCCATTGGTTCTGCTGGACTTGCTGCACTGGTTTTGTTTGCAGATTTCACAGCCAACCTAGAAGCTGAAGGAAAATTAGTTAGCTTTAGTTTAGATGATCCTGCAGTCATTATAGGTTTATTCATCGGTGGTATGGTACCTTACTTATTTGCAGCTATGGCTATGGAAGCGGTTGGAAGAGCTGCTGGCTCAGTTGTTGATGAAGTTAGGCGTCAATTTAGAGAAATTCCTGGAATCATGGATGGGACAAGTAAGCCTGATTACTCTAAAGCTGTTGACCTGTTAACCAAGTCTGCAATTAAGGAAATGATTCTTCCTTCTATATTGCCTGTACTGGTGCCTATTGCTCTTGCATTAGTTATGAATGCAATGATGCCTGATGATGGTGGAATAAGAGCTTTGGGTGGTCTACTCATTGGAACTATTGTTACGGGCTTATTTGTTGCCATTTCCATGACTACTGGTGGTGGCGCTTGGGATAATGCTAAAAAATATATTGAAGATGGAAATGTTGGAGGAAAAGGTACTGAGGCACATAATGCTTCAATTACTGGAGATACTGTAGGAGATCCTTATAAAGATACTGCTGGACCGGCAATTAATCCATTGATCAAAATTATAAACATAGTAGCTTTATTAATGATAGGTATCCTCTAAGTTCATTATTTATTCATAATAACTAGTCACTTTGGAGTTACAATTCGTTACAGGCTTAGGTTGTTTATAGGTTAGCTAGATAGTAATCTACGCTTCTGAAAAAATGTAAGTCTGGACTACTAACGAATAGAATATAGTATATCAGGATATAAATTGAAAAAATTGAGGGTATTAAATTGAAAAGACTGAAGATATTATTTTTTTGTCTCATGGCATTCCCACTAACTGGAAATGCAACATCCCTCATTGATGTCTTCGAAGATGCATTAGTCAATGACCCATTACTGAAAGAAGCTCTAGCAAACAAAGAAGCTATATCAGAATCTAGACCACAAGCGAGAAGCCTTCTTCTTCCACAAATCAATGCAAGTGGCTCTTATTCCGATAGTGACATTAATGGAAGAAGCACGTTTCAACAAAAAACTTCAATTGGAACAGTTACAAACACAACAGGATTTCTTCAAGAATCAGAAACCACACAGTGGGATGTCTCTATAAGACAAACAATCTTTGATTTTGGAGCTTGGATGAATTTAAAAAAAGCCAATAAAACAGTTGCACAAGCTGAAATTGATTATTTAGCAGCAGAACAACAATTAATGGTTCGAGTTGCTACTGCTTATTTTAATGTTCTAGCGGCACAAGATACTCTCGAATCAGAACAAGCAGCAAGACAAGCAATTGAAAAGCAATTAGATCAATCTAGAAAAAGATTTGATGTAGGCTTGATAGCAATCACAGATGTTCAAGAAGCACAAGCAGCTTATGATCAATCCATTGCTAATGAAATTACTGCTAAAAGAAATCTTGCAACCTCTAAAGAATCACTAAGGGCAATTACTAATAATTATCCTAGCAACCTTCTCAAACCAGATGATGGTTTGCCTCTCATTATGCCAAATCCACAAAGTGAAACTGATTGGGTTAATACATCATTAGAACAAAACCTCAGTTTTCTGTCTGCTCAACTTGGAACTGAGATAGCGAGAAGCGAAGTCAAGGTTCAAAGATCAGGTCACTTTCCTACAATAGGAGTTCAAGCTCAAAAAAGAGATACCAATAGTGATAGTTTTAGGTCAGACAGTGGGGGTGACTTTAATCCTGCTGATACTGAAAATATTAATGAAGGAATTGGCGTTCAGGTCAATATTCCTATTTTTAGTGGTGGACAAACATCATCAAGAGTCAGGCAAGCAGTTGCAAGACATAGGGCAAGTAAAGAAAAATTAGAACGAGTAGGAAGAGAAACTACAAGAAATGCTAGAGATTCATACTTGGGTGTTATATCAGGTATCGCAACTGTAAAAGCTCTTCAACAATCAGTGAAGTCATCAGCTATTGCTCTTCAAGCAACTGAAGCAGGATATGAGGTGGGTACAAGAACCACTGTTGATGTTTTAGATGCAAGAAGAAGGTTGTATTCGTCTCAAAGAAACTTAGCAATAAGTAAATATGATTATCTCAAAAATATAATCCAGCTTAAGCAAGCTGCTGGTACTTTATCAAAAGATGATCTCATTCAGATTAATGATTGGTTAAAATAACTAGTTAATAATTAATGGCTCGATCAATTCAAATATTTTCTCAGTAGACCCTTTATTCTCTCTTATCACAGTTAATGCGCCTAGTATCATTTCATCAGATTTTTTTTCATTTTGAGTAATCTGATTGATTGAATTTACAAGATCAGAAGCGCCTTCAACTATCATTAACGCTTTATTCTGTTTTAATTTTTCAGATATATCTTTAATATTTTGTATATGAGGCCCAGTAATTATTGGAGTCTTTAAAGAGGCAGGTTCGAGTAAATTATGGCCACCTATACCGAATAAGCTACCACCAACAAATGCCACATTAGCGATAGAGTAAAATAGATTCAGTTGACCCAAACTATCCAATAATAAAACTTCCTGATTATTAAAGTCATCTAGCTCTTCGCTCCAGGAATGAGATGTAAAATTTTTATTCTTGATGATTTTTTTTACAGTAGAGAATCGATCTGGATTTCTTGGTGCAATCACCAATAAACTCTTTGGATTGTCCTTTAATATCGTTCTATGGGCCTCTAAGACTACTTCTTCCTCTCCTTCATGAGTACTGCCTGCAACCCAAAGCATCCTGCCTTGGAAATAGCTTGATTTAAAATGTTCTAATTCTTGCTCTGACTTACTTGCAATTGCTACATCAAACTTTATATTTCCTGTAACTTCTATCTTACTAATATCAGAACCAAGAGAAATAAATTTTTCTGCATCTTCTTGGGTTTGTGCACCAATAACAATGCCTTCGGATACTGTTTTTTGAAACAGGTTGAATAACACTCGATACAAACTAAGAGAATGATCCGAAACACAAGCACTAGCAAGAACTAACGGTACATTAAAAACACCACAATAATGAAAAATATTAGGCCATAATTCTGTTTCAATAATTATTGCTATCTCAGGATTGAAATACTTGAAGAATCGTTTTACTGAACCCCTAGTATCAAAAGGTAGGTAGACATGATCGACTGCATCTTCAAACAACTCATTCACTAATCTAGATCCAGAAGGTGTTGTAGTTGTGAGCAAGACTCTGTTTTCAGGGAAGCTTGCTCTCAATTTATTAATCACTGGAATGGCTGCTTTTACTTCTCCATATGAAACAGCATGAACCCATAAAAAATTTTGTTTTTTTTCTCCTTTATAATATCCAAACCTCTCACTAAGACGCTGCAAGTAACCAAAATCATTAAAAGATTTAAATAACATATGAAGTAAAACTATGGGTAAGGCTAAATAAGTGGCAATGATATAAAGAATTCTCATTGTTATAGCCTATATTGTTTAATTCATTAAGATTGTAAAACTATGAATTAGATTACTAGTTGTTTTTTTAACAGGCAAGTAATGATATAGATATGATTAACCTTTCTTAATTTTGAGTTAGTCTATAATTATTCTCTTAAGATCGTCCGTAATCTACTTTTGTGTAATTAATTTTAATCTCTTTAAACCCTTCAGAAAACATATCAACTATTTCAGCTTTAATTCCATTTCTAACACAATTTAAGTCTCTCACCTCTAGTGCTAATCTCCCCACTTCCTCCAGTGGCATATCTACTCCATTCCTGATATCACCCTCTGTATCCCAGATTTTTCCATTTATTTCATACATTCTACTTATAAATGTTTGGGCTTCTTCAGAACTAGGTATTTCTTCCTTATATGCCTGCAGTTCATCATTGACATTTTCATTCGTTCTTTTAGATTTCAACAGAGTAATGGTATATCTATCTATTATTTCTGAGAGTGGCATTTTCATAGTGTTTTTTTATCTGTTTTTATTAAAATTGTCATTACCCACATTTTGAGTGGCCACAATTTAGACATGTCTCACAGCCATCCATCATAACCATAGCTACAGTGCTACAGTGTCCACATAACTTAGAGCCTTCAGGAAAAGATTCATTAACAAATGCATCTTTTTGCTTGCTTCTATTTTCAAACTCTTGTTTTTTTTCTTCTATAAGCTTCTTTTGATGCTCATCCAGAACATCCTCTGAAATAATACCAATTGCTTTAAAATGCTTTTCAATAACATAACCTAGTTCTGCTATGATTGAAGGCATAAAACGACCTTCACCAGCAAAATAGCCTCCTGCTGGATCAAAAACTGCTTTTAGTTCCTCAACAAGAAATGCGACATCACCACCCTTCCTAAAAACAGATGATAAAACACGCGTTAATGCTACTATCCATTGATAGTGATCTAAGTTTTTAGAGCTAATGAATATTTCATAAGGTCTTAACTTCTCATGCTCAGTATCTGGATTCAGAACAATATCATTAATTGTAATATACATAGCATGATCTGAAACAGGTGGTTTTATCTTGTATGTTGTGCCTTTAAGCATATCTGGGCGTTCAAGCCTCTCATGCATCCTAACGACATTAGCTTCATTTTCTTGTTCTTGAGATAATAGGAGCTTGCTTTTTTCAAGTTCTTCTTGTTTTTGCTGAGAGTTGACTCTATATCCAACAATTTTATTTTTTATTTTTATAGTAGACATAATTATTAACTAAAACTTTCCGTAATAACCTTCTTTTAATGCATCAAAAAGGTTAGCTGCAGTATGTGTTTCGCCATCATATTCTATTTCTTCATCACCAGGTACTTCTATCTCCTCTCCATCATCTAATACAAATGTATACATTGTATTCTTTAGATCTTTTTCTTTGACTAAGACGCCCTGAAAAGCTTCAGGATTAAATCGGAAAGTTGTACAGCCTTTCAAGCCTTTCTCATGAGCATAAAGATAAATGTCTTTAAAGTCTTCAAATTCAAAATCAGTGGGTACATTTGCTGTTTTAGAAATAGAAGAATCTATCCATTTTTGTGATGCACTTTGAACATCTACGTGTTGCCTAGGCGATACATCTTCTGCTGTAATGAAGTAATCTGGTAATCGATTATCAGAGTCTTGCTCAGCATTAATATCAGCTTGTGGGTTGATTTTATCAAGGTATGATAATAACTCAAAAGAATAAACATCGACTTTTTCTTTTGTTTTCTTTTTCTCTCTAATAACATTTCTAAAATAATGATGTGCGAAACTAGGCTCTATTCCATTACTAACGTTATTTCCTATTGATAGAGAAATAGTACCCGTTGGTGCTATAGAACTATGATGGGTAAATCGTGCTCCTACTTTGGATAATTCATCTACTAATTCAGGATCTTCTGAAGCTATTTTTTGCATATATTTACTATATTTAGCATGCAATACACTGCCTTTTATTTTGTCACCAACTACAAAACCATCATCTAGCATTTCTGGCCTATGATTAAGCATCTCTTTAGATACGATAAAGTCTTCAGTTAAAATAGGAGCTGCTCCTTTTTCTTTGGATAGCTCAAGTGCAGCTTTCCAACCAGTTAGAGCAAGATTCTTACTAACATTTTCAGTAAAATTGAGTGATTCTTCAGACCCATACCTCATCTGTAGCATTGTCATAGTGGAGCCTAGACCTAAAAATCCCATTCCATGTCTTCTTTTTCTGAGTATTTCATTTCTTTGTTGCTGTATTGGCAACCCATTAATCTCTACAACATTATCCAACATCCGTGTAAAAACAGTCACCACTTCATTAAAAGTATCCCAATCAAAAGAAGCATTTTCTGTAAATGGATCATTGACAAAACGAGTTAAGTTAACAGACCCAAGCAAACATGAGCCATATTCAGGAAGAGGTTGTTCTCCACAAGGGTTTGTAGCTCTAATATTTTCATCAAACCAGTTATTATTCATTTCATTTACTTTATCAATCAAAATAAACCCTGGTTCTGCATAATCGTAAGTGGAAGCCATGATTAAATCCCATAGCTTTCTTGCTTGTATGACTTTATATATTTTACAAGCAACTAGGCCTTCATCGTTAGTCAAATAGCCATCTGTTTTAACCCATTCTTTCCAAATAATTTTTTCTTTATCATTAAGATCAATCTCTTTAGACTCCGGTAAACTAGGATCAAGTGGGAAAATCAATGGCCACTCGCCATCCTCTCTAACAGCCTTTATAAACTCTTCTGTAATAAGCAATGACAAATTAAATTGTCTTAACCTGCCATCTTCTCTTTTTACTTTTATGAAATCTTCAACGTCAGGATGGCTAACATCAAATGTTCCCATTTGTGCTCCTCTTCTTCCACCAGCTGAAGAAACTGTAAAGCAAGTCTTATCATAAATATCCATAAACGATAAGGGACCTGAGGTATATGCACCTGCTCCAGTTACATATGCTCCTTTTGGCCTTAATGTTGAAAATTCATAGCCAATACCACAACCAGCCTTAAGAGTTAACCCAGCTTCCGTTACTTTCTCAAGAATACCTGTCATTGAATCTTGTATAGAACCAGAGACAGTACAATTGATAGTAGAAGTAGCTGGTTTATACTCTTCAGCTCCAGCATTGGAAATAATTCTTCCTGCTGGAATAGCGCCAGATCTGAGAGCCCAAAGAAATTTTTCTCCCCATTCCTCTTGTTGTTCAGATTTCTCAACACTAGCCAAAGCTTTGGCTACCCTTTCAAAAGTATCATCCATATTTTGATCGATTGCTTCACCTTTTTCATCTTTTAGTCGGTACTTTTTATCCCAAATATCTAGAGATGCGGTTTGATGTTCTATATTGAAGGTTTTTGATTGTTTTTCTTTAAACGCTGAAGACACTTTTTTGATTAACCCTCTAATTTATTCGATGTATTTATGTAGTGTATTTATCTAAAAACAAAAAAAGCCCAAAAAATGATGCACAATATGTTGTGTTTAGATAATATTAGATTATTGCGGATTTTTGGATAATGTCAAGGACTTTTGAAAATAGATCAGTTTCCTAATATATATATGTATATCAATACTTTATATATATTTTTTACAAATATATTTGTAAAATTTATAAAAAATAATGATATTTATTTTTATTATTTTAGATACTAGATGTTGTGTTTGTCTTATCCACCTATAATTATCATGTTATACACAATTTATTCACAATATAAGCTTCACTTTTAAAAAAAGAATAAATTATGAATATGAATAAACAAAGTATTGAAATAGTGAAATTTACGTTATCATTTCTTCTACAAATTCAACTCTAATAATAATTAAGCTAGTGAACTATGAAAAAAAATAATTTTTTACCCTTTTTACTCATAATATCAATTTTTATCAATGTAGGTGTTAGTCTTTCAACTTACATTAATGCCCATGAAGTCGGTAGTGAACAAGTTTTTATTGCTCAATCTTCGCTAGCAGAATTAGTCGATGAATCATCTCCATCTGTGGTCAGAATTGCTATTAGAGGTAAAGTTGCTTCACAAAGAAACCCGTTTTCAGATGATCCATTTTTTGAACGGTTTTTTGGACAACCACAAATGCCTAGAGAAAGAGAATTTGGTGGTGGTGGTTCAGGAGTTATTGTTGATGGTAAAGAAGGATATATCATCACTAATCATCATGTTATTGAAAGAGCAGATGAGATAAAAGTTTTCACTAAAAATGGTGATGAATACTTAGCAGAAGTCATAGGATCAGATCCAGGAACTGATATAGCAGTTTTACAAATAACAGACTTAGAAAAAACTCTTAAAACAATACAATTAGGAGATTCAAATTCATTACGTGTGGGTGATTTTGCATTAGCAATTGGTGCACCTTTCGGTTTAAGTCAAACCGTAACATCAGGAATAATTAGTGCCCTGGGTAGACCTCAAATGAGCACAGATGGCTATGGTGATAGCATTCAAACTGATGCTGCTATTAATCCTGGAAACTCTGGTGGAGCGTTAATTAACATGCAGGGTGAATTAGTAGGAATTCCTAGCTCTATATTTACTAGAGGCGGTGGCAATATAGGAATTGGCTTTGCAATACCAGTGAATACAGTCAAGAATATTATGAATCAGATTATTAATTTTGGTTCGGTTAAAAGAGGACTTCTTGGTGTTATCATTAGTGATATTAACAAAGAAATAGCTGAACAATTAGGCATTGAAGCAACCAAGGGAGCTTTAATACAAGAAGTTTCTCCTGATTCTGCAGCTGAAATTGCTGGCTTAGAAGCCGGTGATGTCATTATTGAAGTTAATAAAAAAACTATTACAAACTCTAGCGACTTAAGAAATACAATTGGTCTAAAAAGAAGTGGAGAATCAGTAGATATGATAGTTTTAAGAAATAATAAAGAACTAAATATCGCAGCGGAACTTGGTGAATTAGTAGCCCAAGAACCTGTTAAAGCAGATGAACTAAACTCATTGTTAGCTGGAGCTGAATTGTCAGATTATATACCTGAAGGCAAAGTGAAGGCGCAAGGTGTCATCATACTGTCAGTTGCAGCAAATAGTAATGCTGCAAATGCACGATTACAAAAAGGAGATATTATTTACTCCGTAGGAAGGACTGAAATCAACAATTTATCTGAATTTAAATCGATTATTAAAGATAAAGATATCTTAGTTCTAAGAGTGAATAGGATGGGACGCTTATTAATCATTCAGATGAGAAAATAAAATTGATCTCATTTATCATTAACTAATGCAAATTTATTTAGTTGGAGGAGCAATAAGAGACAGACTATTAGGTTTTTCTCCTCCCTATGAAAATGATTGGGTTGTAGTTAATGCCACACCTGATGATCTTGAAAAAAAAGGTTACAAGAAAGTTGGTAAATCTTTCCCTGTATATATTAACCCTGAAACTGGTGAAGAATACGCACTAGCGAGAAGAGAGAGTAAATCTGGTAGTGGTTATCATGGATTTGATTTCGATATTAGCCCAAATATTAGTCTTGAAGAAGATTTAGCCAGAAGAGATTTAACCATTAATGCGATAGCTCAAGACGAAAATGGGCAGATCATTGATCCATACAAAGGCCAAGAAGACCTAGAAAATAGAAAACTTAGACACGTCTCAAAAGCTTTCAAAGAAGATCCTCTAAGAGTTCTTAGAATTTCAAGGTTTAAAGCAAAACTTCATAATTTAGGCTTCACTATAACTGAAGAAACTTTGAATTTAATTAGCGAGATAGTAAAAAGTGGAGAATTATTGTCATTAGTACCAGAAAGAATATGGCTTGAAACAGAAAAAACATTAAAACATTCTAGGTTTGATCAATATTTTAAAACTCTAATTCAAATTAATGCGTTGAATCAGGTCTACCCTGATCTGGTTGGTCTGAAAAAAGATTTTTTCTCGAACAGTATCTTTCAGCAAGCATCGCAAGAAGAAGTTTCGACAAAATATAGATTTGCTTCTATCTTCTATGTACTTCTTAAAGAAGGAAATATCAATATCAAAAACATAATTGAATCTATGCAGAAAAGTATGAACTTTCCAAACAGTTTCAAGGAAATTCCTTTGCTATTGAATAACACATTTACATTAATCGATAGGGATATAAGTGAATTTAGTGCGGAGCATATACTTATTATTATTGAAAAGCTTAATGCCCTTAAAAAACCAAAAAATATTGACATGGTATTCCGCTTGATTAGCATGGATCTTGATAAAGATTTTAATGACAAAAAAGAAATTTTAGAAAAATCATTAGCATCAGCTCTCACCATACAAATTAATAATATAAAAGAAGAAGGTCTCCATGGGAGTGCTATTGGAGAAAAACTAAGAGAACTAAGACTGAATAAAATTCAGGAAACGCTCTAGATTAGATTGGCCTTCCAATTCCTATTGTTTTAAAAGCATAAAGATCTTTTATTAATGGATATTGGTAAAGAATTTTCCATGATTCAACACCCTCTCCAATCTCAACAATACTAATCTTATCCAAAATTAATGGCTCATTGATAGTTGGTAGATGATCAATTACTAATTGCTTTTTTTCTTGCTCTTCCAAACCATAAAATAGACTAATATGTGGGTAGAATAATTCACTTTCAAGACCCAATTGATGATCCAGTTGATTTTTTAAATCAGTTAACTCCTTAGACTTTTCAATCTCTATAAAAAGCGACTGAAAAAATAAATCTTTTGCTTGATATGAACTTGATTTAATTGAAAGTTGTTTATTTTTTATAGAAAAAGATTCAATTCTATTAAGTCTATCTTGACTAATATCGTAGAAAGGTCCTGATAATGTTAAATGAAGATCGAAGGTTGGACCTTCTAATTTTTTATTTACACTAAGCTGAATCTTTTTTAGCATTTCATGACTCACTGCATCGAGCTCTCCCCATAACCAATAGCGTTTTTTATCGTCTATTTCACTCATAGCCAATACGCCTTAAAATATAGTTAGAAAAATAATGACGCCTAACAATAACCTGTAAATGACAAAAGGTAACATGCCAATTTTCTCGACAAAACTAATGAACCATTTAATGGTTAGGTAAGCAATCACAAAAGAGAATCCTATACCTAAAAAAAGATCAGAGTAGTCAAATATCATATTCTCTATTTGACTATACTCATAGATTCCCAGTATGTTGGCAGCAATAATTACTGGTATTGATAATAGAAAAGAAAATCGAGCTGCCTCCGTTCTAGAAAAACCTAAAAAAAGTGCTGCTGTTATTGTAATCCCAGACCTGGATGTTCCAGGAATTACGGCTAAAATTTGTGATAGACCAATTATCAAGCCTAAACTGACTGTCATTACTTTCTGTTCGAGTGCCAAATGAGCTTTCCTATCCGAGAAATACAGTAAAACACCAAAAAAAACAGTCGCAAGTGATATAACAAAAGGAGATCTTAGATTCTCCTCAATAAAACCGCTAAATAAACCTCCTATGATCACAATTGGTAGTGTCGCGATAGAGATAATCCCCAGTGGTGAATTAATTAGAGTTCTAAAATCTTTAAAATAAGAATAGTTAAACATCTGAAAAATATCATTCTTAAAATAGAAGACTACTGCCAACAGTGTTCCAAAATGTAGCGATATATCAAAAATTAAACCTTGATCATTCCATCCTAGAATTTCAGATAATAGAATTAAATGAGCAGAACTTGAAATAGGCAAAAATTCGGTTAACCCTTGAATGATTGCTAAAAGTATTATTTGTATGGTTTCCATATTTTTTTTACAGCATATGCCTAAGATCTTTTACTGCTTCTAAGTGGTCAATATTACATCCTTTGCTCAATAGCATACACTTAAAGCTTTCTCCCATAATATTGGGCAAAAATAATTGCTTAATTTGCTGATTCATTCTAATACGTTCTTTATCATTAGTCTCAGAATCAATGAGTGACAATACATCAGCACTCATTAAGAAATCAAATTGATGACAGTAGAGTTCCACTTGGTAACCTAGATTGAATGCAGAGTCAGCCAGTAGACTAAAATCAACAGAAGCAGATATATCTTGTAGGCCTGGATAAACATATGGGTCTAAATGAGCTTTATTCTGAAAATGACAAATCATATTCCCATTGTTTATTTCTGAAGAATAATAATCCTTTCTTGTATAACCATAATCTATAAACAAAGCGATACCAGACTTTAATCCTTTATTAATGCTTTCAAACCAATCTTCAAAATCAACTCGAATTTCAGAGACAGTACCTGGTGCAAATGATCTGCCAATATCTTTTTCTATATCCTGAATAGCCTCTTTTAATGCTGAGGAAGCTACTTTTTCTTTTTCTATCAGTTGATCATCTTCGTAAGCAATGCCAATTTGGACAATATTATTATCAATTATTTTAAATCGCTCAAATGGAAGAGCATCAATAACTTCATTAGCAATCAAAGCACCTTCTATGCCCTCTTCTGGTATCTCATCAAGCCATTTTATTTTAACTTTGGTTTCTGTTGGTAATTGAGACAGAGTTCTTTTTTGTCTCTTCCTAAGGTCCCCACTGATCTCTAGAATATAATAATGGTCCAACTCAAGATTCGAATTACTTAAATGATTAATAACATCCAATGCTAATTTACCACTACCAGCTCCTATTTCTAGAATGGATGGCTTTTTATATCTCCTAAGTGCTGGTAATAACTGATTGGCTATAGCTACTCCAAATAGATTGGAGATTTCTGGAGCTGTAGTAAAATCTCCTCCCGATCCTATTTTATGTGTGCCTGCACTGTAATAACCAAGAGTAGGCTTGTATAAAACAAAGTTCATGAAGTCATGAAAACTTAACCACCCTTGGTGATTATTGACTTCACTTTTTAAATGCTCTTGAACCAAAATTGTATGCTTTAATGCTTCCTGATCTGGTCTTTTAAAATCTATTTTGTTCATATTCATCCTATTATTATCTAGAATTATTATCAGTGGGGTAAATTTTCAATTAAAATAAAAATATGAATAACAAATTACAAAAGTGGATTCTAATTACTGGCGCAGCTAAAAGAGTTGGCGCTAAAATGGCTGAAGTACTCCATAGCAATGGGTTCAATATAGTAATTCATTACAACTCATCGTCTGATGCAGCAAGTAAATTATGTTCAAAGTTAAATCAACATAGAACTGAATCATCAATTATAATTGGTGGTAACCTCACAGATGATAGCGCTATTGAGACTCTTATTCCGAGCGTTATTGAACAAACTGGTCGACTGGATGTATTAATTAATAATGCTTCAACTTTTTATCCTACCCCTATTGAAAAGATTACACTCGATGATTGGGATAACCTATTTGGAACTAATCTTAAGGCTCCCTTATTTTTATCAAAACATGCTGCCAAACACTTAAAAGATTCAGAAGGATCGATCATAAATATAGTAGACATTCATGCAAAAAAACCATTAAAAAACCATCCCGTCTATGGGCCTGCTAAATCAGGCTTAGCTATGCTCACAAAATCTTTAGCAAAGGATTTAGCGCCATCAATAAGAGTTAATGGAATAGCACCGGGCATGATACTTTGGCCAGAGAATGAGCCTTCAGAAATAATAAAAAATAATATTTTAGATCAAATACCCCTAAAAAGATCTGGCTCTCCAGAAGATATTGCAAATTGTGCATTATTTTTAATCAAAGAAGCTCCTTATATCACTGGCCAAATTATACCTATTGATGGTGGAAGAAGTATTGGCTGGTAATCAAGATAACTGAAAAGAGATTCTTTCAGTTTGTTGTTCTTTCTTATCAAATTGCTCCCATAAAGTTGAATATTGAGAACCAGAAATAGGATGGATTCCTTTTGGGTATATTTCAGCCAAGGGCTCAATTACAAAAGCATAGAGATCAATATCATCACGAGGAACTCTTATTAATTCATCAACTTGAGAACCATAAAGTATCATATCTATATCTAGAGTTCTGGAACTAAACTGACTGGTACCAACCTCCCTTCCGGTTTCCGCTTCAATCTTTCTAAGTTTCTTTATGATAATTTCTGGAGAAATTTCTGTCACAGTTTTGGCGACTAAATTAAGAAAATAATCACCCTTAAAACCGACTGCTTTTGTTCTATAAATTGATGAGTACTCTAATTGGATGAAAATTTTCTTCAATTGGTCTGCTGCAAACTGGATATTTTTTTCTGGATTAATATTACTGCCAATACTAAAGAAAACATCCACTGGCTTGTTAGTATGATTCATCGACTGGTTCGTTCTATAATTAATCCTACATTCTTTGAATCCCTTATTGCAAAGGGTTTTGAGACAGATAATCTGAGCCAAGATACATTAAACTCATGCAAAATGACTTGCGATAATTTTTCAGCAAGGGTCTCAATTAATTCAAATGTATTATTTTGCGTAAAATTCTTGATTCTTTTCGTAATTGCTTTGTAGTCTAATGCATCCTCTATCGAGTCTGTTTCAGATGCTTTTTTTATATCTGTTTGCATTTCTAAATCAATCAAAATGGTTTGTGGATTTCTTTTCTCCCACTCCCATATTCCTATGACGGTTTCTATCTTAAGTTCTGTTAATACTATTTTATCCATGACTGTTATAAATATTATCAATTGACCATCTAGGATTCACATTTATTTCATAACTCTTATTGCTAATTCCTTCTTTTAAGTTATATAACCCAGTCAATGCAATCATTGCAGCATTATCAGTGCAATATTCAATACTAGGATAGATGACATCTATATCCTTTTTAGAGAAAATATCCTTCATTTTTTCTCTGAGTTTTTTATTTGCACCTACTCCACCTGCTATGACAATGGAGTTAACTTTTGCATATTGAATCGCTCTTCGAGATTTTTCTATCAAAGTATCTACAATTGCATCCTCATAAGCACAGGCCAGATCTGCTTTGGCTTGCTGTGATAACAAATTCTTACTCTCAAGTTCTTGAACTTTATACAATAGAGAAGTCTTTAATCCACTAAAACTAAAATCAAGGTTATCTTTCTTATTGAGAAGAGGTCTTGGAAATTCATAGACGCCTTCCTTACCTGATTGAGCTAATTTGGCAATCGCTGGACCTCCTGGATAATCTAAACCCAGTAGCTTAGCTGCCTTATCAAATGCCTCACCAGCAGCATCATCTAACGTCTGTCCAATTAATTGATAATCGCCTATTCGTTCCACCTTAATAAGCAATGTATGGCCTCCTGAGACTAACAAAGCAACAAAAGGCATTTCTGTTTGATCATGCTCTAATAAAGGTGCAAGTAAATGAGCTTCCATATGATGTATAGGTATAGAGGGTATCCCTAAAGAATAAGCTAAACCATTAGCAACAACTGATCCCACTAATAATGCTCCAGATAAACCAGGC
>ENA-OREN01001499-OREN01001499.1-marine-metagenome-genome-assembly--contig:-NODE-1499-length-27072-cov-5.112725_pt1 | contig 27072 bp, 24 predicted proteins | sample MGYA00248624_ERZ508555 | MGnify/ENA primary metagenome ERZ508555 (study PRJEB26222, sample SAMN06267773) | marine metagenome | isolation source: Saanich Inlet, British Columbia, Canada | place...
CGAGCCGATTTGACCCACCGGAGGCCGGGTGCTTTTGACCCGTCGACATCGTCGCACATCTTTGCCGATGCAATGCATCGCCATACGAAGTGCTCCTCGCCACGGGGCAAAATCATCCCGGTCAAATGGTTCCTATCAATCATGATCCACTCTAGCCATTACGCCGATATTTCCGAGGGCCGAAATCGTCGAGCCGATGGCGATTACGCAAGCGCCGCTCGAAGACATTGGCCCAAGAATCTTCGGTGATGGTCTTGGCCTGGTAATCCTGGACCCAGCGGCGAGCGTTGCCGGTGTTCGGCCCCAACACGGCGGGCAAATTATCCCGGTAATAGGGCTGGCGCCGCCAGGGGCGGTCTCTTTCGAAATACTCCTTCCGGCGGGAAGCATCGGCAAAGCGCCGGGCCGTCCTGGTGGCGGGCTTCATATTGGAGGGCCGAGTGCGCGCGGCCCGCCAGCCATCGGTCCTTTCTTTTACGTTGGCGGCGACCATCCAGACCTGGCTCTGCTCCCGGTAGCGCTGGCGCCAATTGAGCACCATCTGCACGTATTTGCGCGTATATGGATGGGCAATCGCCTTGGCGCCGTGGCCGGCGAGCGTGCCGCCATTATAATGAGACAAGGCCAAATCCCAGCGCCCGCCATATTGCCGGTGCAGCCGGGCCAGGTAATCGATGCCCAATTGGACGTTGAGGCGCGCATTCCATAACTCGTCCTTGCCGACGCCGAAGACGCCGCGCGCCGTCGCCGGCATGATCTGCATCACGCCCCTTGCACCAGCGGTCGACAAAGCGCGGGTGTTGAAATCCGATTCGATCTTGGCCACCGCCAGCGCCAAGGACGGCGGCACCGGGCTGTTCATGGCTTCGGTGATGACGATCTGTTTGATCTCGGCGCGGCTGAGCGCCAGGGCATCGGTTGCGGTGGCGGCGATGCCGGCAAGCGCGGCGATGGCGGCGAGAATAGGCGTGGTGCGTAGACTTGTCATTTGATTTGCTCCTGCAAAGCCTTCAACCAGGTTTCATTGAGGGTGGTGACGATGAGTTTTTCGGCGGCGATGCCTTTTTGGGCACGGACCGCATCGGTGATCGATAGTTTGGGATCGACGGCCAGCACGACCTCCGCTTTACCGGCGAGGCTGGCGAGGCTGATAGATTTTAGCTTGGCGTCGTAATATTGGCCGGCGTAATAGATGACGATGTTTTCCGGCGCTGCCGATTTGACCGCATCGGCGCGCGCTGGTGTTTTGGCTTTAGCCAAGGCGCGCAAGGCCACCCCATCGGGGCTTGTGGCCTGGGCCGATTTGGCCGGCGCGTTGCCGGCGCCCATGGAGACCAAAGTCAGGATCATGATCGAAAAAAGCGCCATGGCCAGTGCCAATCCGATCTCGGCAAGGGCGTTTGATTGGGTATCGGTATGCATAAAATTATTCCCGTCGGGTTGTTCGATGGCCAGGTTATGCGGGGCCGAGAGGTGTTTTTTGGGAACGGCGTTATTTATTGATGTGCAATAGGAAAAGTCTAAAATCGCTCCCTGGTCCCGCCATAAGGAACAAACGTGCGAGTATCCAATCGGCAAGGGAATGCGTTATGAAGCGACTACCATCGACAATCTTTGCGGCGATCGCGCTGATCTCGGTCCTTACTGTGTCGGCGGCCGCCATCGCGGCGGAGCGACCGAATGTTCTGATCATGGGCGAGGATATCGACCGGGATTCGATCCGCCGCGGCAGCCAGGCCTTTAACCGCACCCTCAACGCCATCGCCACCGAAATGCAGAAGGCTGGCTACAAGGTCTATGACGAGACCGCGATCACAATGGAAGAGTTCAAGCAGGGCCGCATATTCCGGCGCAACGACGAGCTGATCGATATCGCCAAATCGGTACGCGCCGCGCCCATCGACGTGGTGGTCATCTTTTCCGTCTTTCCCGAGATTGACCGGCGCCGGCACACGACGCGCCTGTTCGCCAGCGTCACCGGGCGTATGGTCGATGTAAACAATGGCCGCCGGCTCGGCAACTTCACCGAAAAGACCCGCCAGCACCGCAACGTGGCGCCCGAATGCAGCCGCGAATGCCTGGTCCGCTATTTCAGCGCCATTTCCGAAGATTTCGGCCAAGAGGTTGGCCAGGTATTGTCCTTCAAATTGGCGGCTGCGGCTAGTCTAGCCGGCGCCTACAAGATGGAGTTCGTCGACTTCGCGCTAAAGGATATTACCGAGATCGAGGAATTCCTCACCGCTTTCAAAGGCTATCAGCGCCACCGGATGATGACCGGTTCCAGCGATGGCCGCCGCCTCTATTGGTATGAAACCTCCAGCGACAAGGCCCGGCTCAGTCGCAACCTGCGCCTGATGCTGGATCATATCGGGATCGAGGGGCGCACCAGGTTCGAGGCAAACAGCTTCATCGTGACCCGGCTCGGCGCCGTGAAATAGGGGCCTTCGGGCCCGGTTTGACGTTGAGAGGGATCAGCGGGCCTTGATGACGGTGACCGAAAGGCTGCTCTCGCTGACCGCGGCGCCGGGTATCTGGCGGAAGATGCGCGACAGGCGCGCCTGGGTATTGGGCCCGATGGGATCGAAACTGCGGCCCCGAAGCCCGGTAGGCAGATCGCGCAGCACATCGCGCGAGGTCGCGAAACAGCGCACCGATTCGGATCCGGCGGGCGCCGAAATATCGAAATTGAAGGGAAAAATATCTTCGCCGGGGATGGTGTGCAGAACACCGGCGGCGAATTTTGGCGTGATCAGCTTTTGCCGCGTATATCGGTTGGGCAGCATCTGGATCATGTCGCCATCGGCCTGGCGGTAGAAGCAATAGAGCCAAGCGTCCCGATCTAGTCGGATTTTCAAATGCATTTTTTCGCCAATCCGGTAGCGCGGGTTTTTGCCCCGATCAGACGTCAGTTGCAGCGATATGGGACCAAGCCCGGCATAGCCCGGCCGTGGGCTTGGGCGCGTTTTCGGATAAATCTCGACATTAGCGAAATCGGCCTTGGCGACGCGGCCTTTCCACGACACCGTCTGGCCGAGGCCATTGGCCAGATTGACGCGAATTTCCAAGGCCTTGCCCATATCCCAATAATCGCCTTTGAGAACATAGGACGTTGCAATGCCAGCCGAGGTATCGTCGCGCAAATCTTTGGCAGATATCTTCTTGCCCCTGCTCAACGCCTTGCCCACCGCCAACGGCTTCACCGTCAGTTTTCGCCCCGTCAGGGGATTGGCAAACGCATTGGCCAGGGCATCGGCTAGCCGGCGTTCCAAGAATGCGCCGACCGGCGGCTTGAAGCCTGTATCTTCGAAGCTGATGCCCCCGATGCGCAATTCGGCCATATCAAAGGCGAGATCACGAAAAGTGCGGGCGGCCTGATCGATGGCGGCATCGATGGGCATCACATTGCCCAGATCATCGCCCAGAATACGCACTTGCACCGGTTCGGTTTCGCCGGCCAGCGCGCCGGTCATCTTGACGGCGGCGTAAGACAGGAATAGATCGCGCCCAGATTTTCTAAGGCTGCCGCGCACCAGAATATCGGCGCGCAGTTTGGCGTCGAACAAAGCGGCGATGGCGTTTTCGTCCTTGTCGCCGAGCACCCCGAACTTGCGCAAGCTGGCCACCGTGTCGGCCATAACTGCCGGAGCCACAAATTCATAGCGTTCGCCGGCACGGGCGATCATGGCTGAACGGAGGCGCGCGTTATATTCCCCGGCGATGGCAACCGCGATGCGGATTTTATCCCTTTCGAATGGCCAGATGGCGATCCGGGGCTTCTTGCCCTTTTCTGATTGGAAGGTTTTGCGGAGCCAATCGGCAGCGGCATCGGGATTCTGGCCGCCGGCTCGATGCCGGGCGGAGGATTTGTCGATTTGCACAATCAGGGTTTCGGCCAGGCCATCGAACAGCTTGTCCTGGCCGGGGACGGATTGAGACCAGACGGGCGCGGGCACCGCCGCCAACAGTGCCGCCGCCGCGCATCCAGCCGCCAGCCGATATTTGTTCAAATGAGCCATGCTCTATCTATATTCAATTTCAGACCATGGAATATGGCCGGGTCAGAGGGCTGTTTTGTCTGTGGGCCGGAGTTTAGTTGAGTTTCCGGCCCGGGTGAAGGCGCGAAATTTTGGGCGGAAATTAACCGGCGTCAATGACTTAAACGGCCATTGCGCCTAGAGCTATCAATGGACGTAGGCGCAAACGGCAAAAAGGAGATGACAGATGTTACAGACAATCCTGGTGCCGACCGACGGCTCGGAACACGCCAACAAAGCCGTCGACCTGGCCGCCGATCTGGCCGGTAAATATGATGGCCGCATGGTCATCCTGCACATCCTCCTAAGGCACGCTTCGGCGATGGAGCTGAAGGCGCTGGCGCAAGAACTGGGCGCCTCAGATGCTTTGTTGCAACGCATTGCCAAGGCCGAGGATGCCTACGCCGAAACCGCCATGGCAGCCTATGGACCGGTGCCGCTGATGGTGCCGGACAATATCCTGATCGAGATGGGTGAGCTGATCACCGAAGCCGCCGAAAAGCGTGCCAAGGCGCATGGTGCCAGGGACTTCACCGTTCGCGTCACCGACGGCGCGCCGGCCGAGGTTATCTTGAAGGCGGCAGACCACGAGCAGGCCGATGCCATCGTCATGGGTAGCCGCGGGCTTGGCAACCTAACTGGATTGCTGATGGGCAGTGTGTCCCACAAAGTCGCCAACCACGCCGAAGCCACCTGCATCGCGGTCAAATAGAAGCCGCCGATTTTGTCTTAAACGGATTTCTCTGATATGAGCGGAGGGCGGGAGGCCGCGAATAACAGGGGGAGCCTAGATCATGGGACAGATGGATGCCAAGGTCTGCATCGTCACCGGCGCGGCGGGGAGCATTGGCTTTGCCAGCACCCGCGCCATGTTGGCTCAAGGCGCATCGGTTTTGCTGGTGGATATGGACGAGGCCGCCCTCGCCGCCCGCGTGGCCGAAGCCAGTGAATTTGGCGACCGCGTCGCCAGCATCACCGCCGACGTCGCCGATACGAAAAGCACCCAGGCCTATATCGCCGCCGCCCGGGAACGCTGGGGCAAGATCGATGTGATCTTCTCCAACGCCGGGGCCTCGGGCGAAATCGCGCCGATCACCGAATATCCGGAAGAGGTGTTCGATCGGGTCATGGCGATCAATGTGCGCGCCTCGTTCCTGGCCTGCAAATATGGACTGCCCCAAATGAACGATGGCGGCTCAATCATTATCACGTCTTCGATCATGGGCGTGCAGGCCAATCCCAATATCGTCGCCTACGCCACATCCAAACACGCCGTGATCGGGCTGATGCGCACCGTCGCCAAGGAAGCGGCGCCCAGGAATATCCGCGTCAACGTGATCGCGCCGGGCCCCGTGGACAATGAATTTCAGACCGATATCGAAGACAGACTGGGCGAGCGCGTTGGCATCGATGCGACCGAAATGATCAATCAGGCGATCCCGCTAAAGCGCCACGCCAGCGCCGACGAGATTGCCGGCACAGTGTTGTTCCTGGCCTCGGACCAAAGCAGCTTTTCCACCGGCTCGGTGTTCATGGCCGATGGCGGATTGAACGCTTAAAGGCCCGGCTATCCAAGGAGACGATCCCGATGGACGGCAAAGAGCGCCGCAGATGGAGGCGGCACCGCTTGCGCAGTACCGCCAAGATCAAAATCCGCGAACGGATATTGTTCTCCAAAATCCAGGACGTATCGGGCGGCGGCGCGGCCTTCGAAGGGCCGCCCGCGTTCGAGGTCGGCGAGGCGTTGGAGATCGAGATGGAGGAATTTGGTTCGGTTCCCGGCTCATTGGTCCGGAAATGGGACGATGGCTTTTCCGTCGCTTTCGATCTAGATGACGACGACCGCAATTCCTTGCAGGAAGATATGGAATCCTTCATGCGCGAGAACGACTTGCGCAAAGGCTAGAGCATTTCCGGATAGCTGATACTGGCGCCCTTGATGCGTTCCAGCGACGCCTGGCGGGCGATCTGCATGCCGGGCACCTTTGACAAACCCCATTGCATGCGCCGGACGTGGCGCAAAAGCCTGAATATGCATAGGATGGGTCCATGATGACCAATTTGAACATGGATTTCGATAAACGGGTGGTGATCGCGCCGGAAGATATGCACTGGGTAGAATCGCGCCTGGCCGGGGTAGAGCGCAAAATGCTGGAGCGCGAAGGCGCCGAAGCGGGGCGCGCGACGACCATCGTCCGCTATGCGCCGGGCAGCGCCTTTTCGTCCCACCGCCATGACGGCGGCGAGGAGTTTATCGTCCTGGACGGCGTCTTCTCCGACCAATTCGGTGATTTCGGGCCGGGCATGTATATCCGCAATCCCATCGGCTCCGAGCACCAGCCATCCAGCAAGGACGGCTGTACGATTTTCGTCAAACTAAGCCAGTTCGATCCCGAGGATCAGGCCTTCGTGCGCCTGGATACCGCCACCGGAACCTGGAAGCCCGGCCAGGCGGAGGGATTGTCGGTCTTGCCCCTGCACGAATATGGGCCAGAACGAATTGCCCTCGTCAAATGGCAGCCAGGCACGCGTTTTCAGGAACACGCCCATCCCGGCGGCGAGGAGATTTTGGTTCTGGATGGGGTCTTTGAAGACGAGTTCGGAACCTACGAACAAGGCACCTGGCTTCGCAATCCGCCGGAAAGCCACCATACGCCGTTCAGCCGGCAGGGTTGCACCATCTACGTCAAAACCGGGCACCACATGCCCTGAGGCGTGCTTGGGTTTGCAGGAGGTTAAGAACATGTCGGTGTCAGCGCCGGTGCAGGCGTACGGGCTGGCATCAGCGAGCCGGCGGCAAGCAATCAATCTTTGGTGACGCTTGCGCCCCATGGCTTTCAGAGGAGCAGCAATATTGGTATAAGCGCCTTCGCTGGGGGGCGGTCACGGGAGAACGGCGCCATGGTCACCACTTACAACTATAAACGCTACAAAATGTCCGAATATGAGCTCGGCAAGTTTCCCGGTGCCAAGGCTGGCGAGACCGCCGATGACTTCACCATTCGCGATCAGGGCGGCAACGATGTTTCGCTTGAAGATTACAAAGGCAAGTGGGTGGTCCTGGAAACCGGCTCGCTGACCTGTTCGATGTATGTGAAAAACATTCCCGGCATGCGCAATCTACAAAGTAAATATCCGGATGTAGAGTTCCTGTTGATCTATGTGCGCGAGGCTCATCCCGGCGCCCGTCTCGGCCCACACGAAAGCGACGCGCAAAAATTGGAAATGTCGAAGCAACTTCAAGACATCTACCGCGAGCCGCGCAAAATTCTGATCGACAGCGTAGATGGCGGCATGCACCGCAAATTTGGCGGATTGCCGAACATGACCTATGTGATCGATCCGGACGGCAAGGTCATCTATCGTTGCGACTGGGCCTTTCCGAAATTGATCGAGAAGGTGCTGGCAGACCGTAGCCACATCCACACCGACGAGCATGTACAGATCATCACCGCCGCGCCCTGGATCATGATACCGGTGGTGCTGCGCGGCGGCTGGGACGCCTTATGGGACCTGGCCATCGCATTGCCCTTCATCACCATCGCCCACGTAAAGGCGGACTGGGCGAACTTCAAGGCGAAACTAGCATCGTGAAGCCTAGCGCAGATTGATACCCTGTTCCTTGCTTTGCAGCTTGGCCGTGATGGCTTTCAAGGGTTTGCCGTCACGCACCCGGCTGAAATTCAATTCCATGCCACCGGGCACCAGGGTGCGTTCATAAGTCTGCACCTCGTGCTTGCCGTCATCGGTGATCAACACCGCATAGACGGTCATGGTCTTGCCATTGATTTTGGCCCAAACTTGCGGATCGCCAGCCAGCGGATCGATGGGAATGCGCACACCGAGCCGGTTGATGCGGTCGGTGGCGGCGTAAAAGCCCGGTCGCTTGGCGGGCGCGAAGGCAACGAAATATTCGGCCCGTTTCAATTTGCCGCTGGATTTTTGCGAAATGGTTGTCCATTTCAACGAGAAGCCGCCCCGTTCGCGCCGGACCGAGACTTCCAGATCGCGCTTGGCCAGCCCGGCCGGGCCGGCATACACCACCTGGCCGACAAAATCGCCCAGGAAGGGCTGAAAGTCACCGGTGGTTTGCGCCAATGCGGCGCGCCACGGTGCAAGAACAAGCAACCCGATAAAGAAAACAACCTTGAATGCCCGCATCCCGGCTCCGTTCGTTTGATTATCCAATCCCGCCAGCATAAGCGATTCGCTCGCTCCTGAAAATGGCTCTATCTACCATTGACCTTGCGCCCGCATTTGTAGGAACATGCCAAGCACCATTGATCCAGTCATCGATTTTAAGAGACGGAACAACGCCATGACCACACAAGCCGAAAATGACATCCTGACCCAGACCGGACCGGGAACGCCGCTCGGCGAACTGGCCCGCCATTACTGGCACCCGGCGCTGAAATCCGAAGAGCTGGTTGCCGATGGCGATCCGGTGCGCTTCATGCTGATGTCGGAGAAACTGATCGCCTTTCGGGATTCGTCGGGCCGTATCGGCGTCATGGACCATCGCTGTCCGCACCGCTGCGCATCCTTGTTCTTTGGCCGCAACGAAGAAAATGGCATCCGCTGCGTCTATCACGGCTGGAAGTTTGATGTCGAGGGCAATTGCCTCGACATGGCCAACGTGCCGCCGCACCAGGATTTCAAACAAAAAGTCAAAGCCAAAGCCTACAAGGCCGAAGAGCGTAACGGCGTCGTATGGGTCTATATGGGGAGCCAAGAGAATGTGCCCGGCCTGCCCGAGATCGAAGCTACATTGTGCCCCGAAGAAGACGTAGAGATTTTGTTTATCGTTCGCGAATGCAATTGGCTGCAGGGCGCCGAGGGCGAGCTGGACACTTCCCATCTGGGTGTTCTGCACATGGGCAAGGTGGGCGCCGACGTCTATACCAAAGACAGCATAAACCAATATGTGGTGTCCAACCGGGCGCCAGAATACATGTTCACGGAAACCGATTTTGGTACCCAGTACGCCGCTTACCGGCCGGCGGACGAGGGCAATACCTATTGGCGCCTTGGCCCCTATCTCTGGCCGTTCTGGACGATGCCGCCAATCTGTCCGTTGGATAACAATATCCTGGCCCGCGCCTATGTGCCCATCGATGATGAAAACACGATGATGGTCTATTGGATGCACAATAAGGCGGAACTGCCCGGCAAGACCGATAGGCGAAAAGAGGTTGTCGGTGGCGGCGATTGGAATTTCCTGCCCAACACCACCGATTGGAATGGACGCTGGCGGCTCTCCGACAATAAGAAAAACGACTACAACATCGACCGCGAGGTGCAGCGCACCAAGAGCTATTCCGGCATCACCGGCATCAATCTGCAGGATCAGGCCATGTCGGAAAGCATGGGCGAAATTGTTGACCGCACCGTGGAACGGCTAGCCCCGTCGGATATCATGATCACGCAAACCCGGAAACACATCATCCGCGCGGTGCAGGCCTATCAGAAGGACGGCACCCTGCCGAAAAGCGCCACCGACCCATCGGTCTACCGGGATGTGCGCGGCGGCCAGTTCGTCGCCCCGGACGGCGAGGAATGGCTGGACGCCTACAGCACAAGGCTGGATGCCGCGGCGGTTAAGCCGCCCCTGCCCGAAGCCGCCGAATAACCGCAATGGCAACCAAGCGCGACAACGAGATTCTGACCCAAACCGACGCCGGGACGCCCATGGGCGATCTCATGCGCCACTATTGGATACCGGCGGCCAAGTCGGAAGAGCTGGTGGCCGACGGCGATCCGGTGCGGCTTATGCTATTGGGCGAAAAGCTGATCGCGTTCCGGGACAGTTCCGGGCGCGTCGGCATCATGGACCACCGCTGCCCGCACCGCTGCGCCTCGTTGTTTTTTGGCCGCAATGAGGAGGACGGCATCCGCTGCGTCTATCACGGCTGGAAATTCGATGTGGACGGCAATTGCCTGGACATGGCCAACGTGCCGCCCCATCAAGATTTTAAACACAAGGTCAAAGCCAAGGCCTACAAGGCCGCTGAGCGAGGCGGCCTCATTTGGGTGTATATGGGCGCCCAAGAAAACGTGCCGCCGCTGCCCGATCTGGAAGCCAATCTGGTGCCCGCCGAGGATATGGACATCCTCTTTATCCAGGGCGAATGCAACTGGCTGCAAAGCGCCGAGAGCGAGCTCGACACCTCGCATCTGGGTTTTCTGCATATGGGTATCACCGACGACTCGGGCTTTGTCGAAGGCGAGATCAACCGCTTCATCGTCGCCAACCGGACACCCGAATATGAATTTACGGAAACCGATTTCGGCACCATGTACGGCGCCTACCGCCCGGCCGACGACGGCAGCACCTATTGGCGGGTGGGCCAGTTCCTGTGGCCCTGCTGGACCATGCCGCCGATCTGCCCGATCGAGAACAATATCCTGGCCCGCGCCTATGTGCCCATAGACGACACCCACACCATGATGGTCTATATGACCCACAAAAAGGCGCGCCGGCCGTCCAGCACCGGGGCTCGCCCGATCGTCGGCGCCGGGCCATGGCGGTTCCAGCCCAACACAACCGACTGGCATGGGCGCTTCCGCTTAGCCGACAACCGGGCCAACGATTATTCCATAGACCGGGATGTGCAGCGTAGCCAAAGCTACACCGGCATCACCGGCATCAATCTGCAGGACCGCGCCGTGGTCGAGAGCATGGGCGAGATCGAAGACCGCACGTTCGAGCATCTGGCCCCGTCCGACATCATGATTACCCAGACAAGGCGCCATCTCCTGACCGCCGTCAAAGCTTTCCAAAAGGACGGCACCCTACCCAAAAGCGCAAACGATCCATCCGTCTACACCAATGTGCGCGGTGGCCAGTTTGTTTATAATTCAGACGCCGACTGGCTCCAGGCCCACGCCGACAAGGTCGCCACCGCGCCCCTGAAAGCGCCGGTGCAAGAGGCGGCCGAATAGCCAATAAAATGAGCCGACCCGGGATGCCGCGCGCAATCACCGAAGCTTGCAACTGGCTGGGCCCCGGCATCGCGTCCTCGGGGCGCTGGATTTACCAGCTAAGCCGCGCCGACATCGCCGAGATCGATGCCGCCCTCGAATTCGGCAAGGCGCGCGGGATGGGTCTGGCCGACTTGACCAAAGAAAATTTCCCCCTGCCCGCCTTCCAGGCGCGCATCGATACCATGCTGGATGAGATCGAGACCGGCCTCGGCATCTATCTGTTGCGGGGATTTCCGGCCCTGAACTATGGCAAGGGCGATCTCCGCCATATCTGCTGGGGCATCGGGCTCTATTGCGGCCAGGCGGTATCCCAAAGCAAGCGCGGCGACCTATTGGGCGACGTGCGCGATATCGGAACCCCCGCCGACGGCCCCACTTTTCGCGGTTACACATCTTCGGGCGAGCTGACCTATCATTCCGACGCCGCCGACATCACGGCGCTTTTCTGCCTGCGCGCCGCCAAAAAGGGCGGGCTCAGCCGCATCGTTTCGCTGCCCGCTATCCATGATGAAATTTTGGCCACACGACCGGACTTGTTGGAGGCGCTTTATGAGCCCTGCCATTGGGGCCGCCAGGGCAATGAGCTGCCCGGCCAGTCGCCGTATTACACCCAGCCCATTTTCGGCACCGCGAATGGCCTATTCGCCGGGCGCTACACCCGCACTCATATCCGAACGGCGGAGCTTTCAGGCACCCAGCCGCCGCCGACCGAGGCCCAGATCGAAGGCTTCCGCCTGATGGACGAGATTGCCGCCAACCCCGCTTTTCATGTCTCGATGATGTTCGAGCCTGGCGACATGCAGTTTCTCAACAACCACCTGACCCTGCATACCCGGACGGCGTTCACCGATCACGCCGAGCCGGACTTGAAGCGCCATCTCCTGCGTCTCTGGTTCTCGCCGGCCAACAGCCGCGAACTACCGGAAAGCTTCAAGCCCTTCTTCGGCGATACTTCCCCCGGCGCCAAACGCGGCGGTTTCCCGGGACATGAGGATGGGATGGTATTCGAAACGGGCGACTTGCCGAATTAGCCCTGATAAAGCGGGCCTGGCTGGCGGAAAAAATCCAGCAAAATCTGATAAACCATCAAATAGTTTTTCTGCTGGAACGAGGCGTGCGATATGCCGGCCATGGATTTGAACTGCTTGTCCGGGTTGGGAAGGGCGGCGAAGAATTTCAGCAAATCCTCCACGCCGGCGATACCGTCCCATTGGCCGCGCAGCACCATGCAGGCCGCAGTGATTTTTTCCGGGTCAACAAGCGGCAAATTTTCGCACATATCCACATAGGTGCCGTTCGGGATTGACGTATCCAGGGCACAGATAGCGGCGGCGAAAGCCTCGACCACGCTATCTTCGGCGCAGCCGGGATGATCGCGGGAAAAGATTGAGCGGACGAAATCCAGATCGATGGGGCGGCGCCGGTTGGCCTTAAACTCGGGCAATTTTTTGCGCCGTTGTTCCAGCGTCGGCGAACCTTCGCCGGTCCAGACAAAGGCGTCGAGAACCAGCTTTGCGACCCGCTCCGGATTACGCTCGGCAAACATGGCGGCGCGCAAGGCGCCCGACGAGACGCCGTAAAAATGCATTTTATCAATGCCGCGCGCCTCGGCGATATAGTCGGTGGCGGCCTTCACATCATCGGCACCGTTGGCGATATTGAAATGATCGTCCCGCCCCTTGGAAGAGCGGCCATAGCCTTCCATATCCAGGCACCAGCAATCATAGCCTTGCAGCGCGAACCAGTTCATGACCGACGAGAAGGGCCGTCCCGGCACGGTCAAATCAAAGGTCGGTGTCGAGGCCATGGACGAGCCGTGCACAAAGACAATGGCTTCCTTGCCGTCCGGCGTGCCTTCGAATTTTTCCCACAGGAAAAGCCGGCAATCATCGCCCTTGTTGGTCCAATGCTCTTCGCCGGTAACTTGGGCTTCGTCGGCTGGTGTTTGCTGATCCATTTTATGCCTCCCTCATTTACGCGAAAGCCAAATAAGCGCACTTGCGCACCGGAATCAATGCCCGCTTTAGCGCGCGCGCCTGCCGATGCGCGCCCGCACACGGACACTGCGAAGCGCGCAGGAGATCAGCATGTCATCGCCGGGACGCAGGCTGGAGCCGGTCAGCCGCTTGCAGGCTACGGCGGTTACATCGGGCAGAATCGGCGCATCGTCAAAGGAGCGGCCCGACGGCGGGTAATAGTGCGACGTGGTCAGGCGCAAGGTGCCATGGCCCTTGATCGGCATGACGGTCTGTACCGATCCCTTGCCGAAGGATTTCTCGCCAACCACAATGGCCCGCTTCAAATCCTGCAGCGCGCCGGCGACAATCTCGGCGGCGCTGGCCGAGCCGCCATTGATGACCACCGCGATGGGCCGGCCGCGCAAGGCATCGCCCAAGCGCGCATTGAAGCGCCGGTGCTTGGAATTGCGGCGCCCGCCTGCCGCCCGGGTCGAGACGATCTCGCCGCTATCCAAAAACACATCAGCGACGCTGATGGCTTGATTTAACAGCCCGCCGGAATTGTTACGCAGATCAAGCACCACAGCGTCGATGCGCTTCGTCTTGGCCACAGCCTCGGCGCGCAGCTCCTTCAGGCTGCGGCGGAGATCGCGGGTGGTATGGGCGGCGAAGCTGGCGATACGGATTACCGCCACAGTGCCATCGAGGCGAGCGCGCACCGTGCGCCCGGGGGCGATAGCGCGCACCATGCGGGCCTCAAATTCTCTGCCGCCAGGGCGTATCATCTGCAAGCGCACTTCTGAGCCGACTGGTCCCCGCATACGGCCCAGCACGTCGCCGAGCGCCGGATTATTGAAGCCGGTGCCATCGACGCCGGTGATGATATCGCCGGGGGCTAAACCGGCGCGGGCGGCGGGCGATCCGTCGTGGGGCGAGATCACCACGGGTTTGCCGTTTCTCATGAAAATCTCGAGCCCGATATTGCCGAAATTGGGGGGCCGGTACTTCCGTTTGACGCCGCGCTTCCTTTTGGGGCGCGGCTTGGCGGCGGTAAATTCGGAATAAGGATCGAGGGTCACGATCATGGCGCGCACCGCCGTGATTGCCAATGGGCCGGGCGCCGCGCCGGCTTTCTGTTTCCGGAGCGCTACGATGGCGGCGTCGATCAGGGTTTTGGGATCGGTGCGCCGCCAATAGCGGGCCTGAATGCGGCTGAAGACTTCGGCGAACAGATCGAGGCTGCGAATTTTGTCGGCCTCGCTGCCGGTGGTCAAGGCCGCGAATTCGCGCCCAAAATTATTGAGATGTCGGTAGGTATCGCCGGATTTGGTGTTCGCGGCTGGGTGTGGTTTCACCCGACCCGCCAACCCGGCATCGGCGGGCAACGGCACTAACCCGGAGGCGAGCATGCCGAAGACACCCAAGAGCGCCGGCCATCTCACAGTTGCGATTGTTGCAGCCATAGCCAAATGGTGCCGGATTTTGGCGCATCCATCAACTGGGCATCAACTTGGGGAGCGCCTTTCGGCATCAACCGGAAACAGCCATCCGCCTTTTGCGCATCGCCGTGTAGTCGACTGCGATCAATATCACCGCCAGAATTGCGCCAACGACATCGGTCCAGCCGGCACCCGTAGTCAGTTCCTGCGGGATCAGCAACAGCACGCCGGTCAGCATAGTCAGGACACGCATGGGCATACCGAGAGGATTGATAAAATATCCAATCATCGCCGCCGAAACCAGCCACACGCCACCGATAGCGGTCGCCACGTCTACCACCAGAAGCATCGTGTCGTTGCCCTGCAATAGTAGGCTCGGCGAGAACACGAACAGGAACGGCACCACATAGGCTGTCCAGCCAAAGCGCATGCAGGTCCAGCCCGTCGCCATCGGCGGGGCGTCTGCCATGGAGGCGGCAAAGTAGGCCGCGATCGCCACCGGTGGTGTCAGGAACGACATCATCCCCAGATACATGACGAACATATGTGCGGCGATGGGCAAGATGCCAAGCTCGACCAGCGACGGCGCGATCAGCGCCGCCAGAATGATATAGACAGCGATGGTCGGCATCCCCATGCCAAGAAGAATGCAAAGGAACGCGGCGAACAAGAGCAGCAGGAACAGGCTGTCGCCGCCAAATTTCAGCAAGAGCAACGTGAAGGCGAAGCCGAGCCCGGTTACCAGGAGAATGCCGATAATGAACGATGCGCCGGCAGCGATCATGAGTAGATCGAGGATCGACGTGCCGGTTTCGCGGAGGGCATCATAGATATCGCGGAGCGGCAGCGGGTTTTCCGCCGTCCCGGTAACCAGCCCGATGACAACGCTTATGGCCGAGGCGGTCAGCATTGATATTTCGAAGCCCCAGTCGAGCCAGCGCAGACCGGCGTAGATGAGGCCGAAAATTACTGCGTAGGCAGCGGTCTTGATCAGCCGGGGCAAGAACCTGGCTTCACCAAATCCGATGCAGACGCCGTATACAATCACGGTCAAAGAGGCCGCCAGGGCGGAAAGCTGGACCAGCCAATTGAGCGCGAAAAGGGTGTAGATCAATACCGCGAAGGGCAGCATGAAAGGCCAGCCATTGACCAATACCTTGGCGATCCTGGGAATCAGGCTTTCCTCGACGCGGGCGATACCACGCCGGGCGGCTTCTAGATCGGCCTGGATAAAGAGCGCCACGTAATAGAGCAACGACGGCACCAGCGCCGCGATGACGATGTCCTGGTAGGACATCGACAGGAAATCCGCCATAATGAACGCCGTTGCCCCCATCACCGGCGGCATAAGCTGGCCGCCTGTCGATGCGCAGGCCTCAACTGCGGCGGCAAGCCGAGCGGGAAAGCCGTTTCGCTTCATCAAGGGGATGGTCACGATACCGGTGGCGACAATGTTGGAGACAACGATGCCCGAGACCGATCCGAACAGGGAAGAGGCGGTAATGGAGATTTTGGCCGAGCCGCCCCGGTAGCGGCCCATCAGCGCGAGTGCGATATCATTGAAGAACTGCCCGCCACCCGCCTTCATCAGAATCTGGCCGAAGAACACGAAGGTGACCACGATGGAGAGGGCGACTTTCAGGACAAAGCCCATCAGCGCGCTGGTGTCGAGGGAGGAGTAGATGACCAAGCGCACCACATCCACTTTTCGGGTTTCCAGATCGCCCGGCACCAAATGTCCGACCAGGGCGTAGATCGAGAATAAAAGAACAATCCCGAACAAGGCGTATCCGGTGGTCCGGCGCAAACCTTCGAGGGCGAGGACAAAGATGACGCCGCCGGTGGCAATAGCGTCGGGCGGGCTTTCCAGCATGCGCTCGACCAGGGTGTCGAAAGTGAAACCGATGTACCAGCCGGCCGTCAGGCCAGCCAGACCGGCAATCCAGTCGTACCATGGCACAAACGTTCGGACCGCACCCCGGCGAACCGGAAAGATGATGAAAACCAGCAAAAACCCGACACCGAGCATCGGCCCGACAATTTGCTCGTCGAGGATGTTGAGACCAGCAGTGCGGAACAGATCCGAAGACCAGGCCAAGGATCCAATAGTCAGCAGAATGGCGAGAGCTGTCCGGAGCGAGGTCAGGGCGGGCGACGCGAAGCTGCCGGCCAGCGTCTCGGAGCGGGAAAGCCCAGACCTGTGCTCGGGGTTTTGGGGCTCGGTTTGCGGTGAGGAAAAATCAGCCATGCTGTCTATTGTCAGATTTTATGGGTGTGTTGATCGAATAGATACGCGCCCCGCGCACGTCCTCCGTTCGGGCGGCGCGAGGCGCGCATATCTATCAGGCGGTTCGGGCTTAAGAGCCGGGCCAGATGCCCTTTTCTTTGTAAAATTTGATGGCGCCGGGATGGTACTGCACCGAACTAAATTGCGTAGCCATACGCTTGCCAGGGAAGAAGCCACCAAACATCGGGTGCCCCTTTACCAGGTCCTTTTTATTTTCGAACATCGCCTTGACGATTTTGTAAGCGGTTTCGTTGCTGACATGGGTGCCGGCGGTGATCAACGAATGGATATGCAGAAAGTTGGTCGGCTTTTTGACGCCAACCAGCGGCGGGCGGCCCGGCATCCAAGTCTTGATGCTGTAATCGGGCCTGATCTTTTTCACCATGGCAATTGCTTCGGGTGTATTCGGCATATCAAGCCAGCGGATACCGCCGACTTTTGCATCGACTTCCCGGACCTTGGGCGCCGGCGGCGCGATCAAAGACGCATCCAGCTTGCCGGCGGCAAAGTCATCGGCCTGGGGCATCAAGCCGGAAACGTTAACCCCCTTGATGTCCTTGAGGGTCATTCCGACGCTGGCCAGTACGCCCTGGCCGAGCGGTGTGCCGTTGGGAAATGCCTGCCAACCTATCGGGTATTTCTTGCCTTTAAGGTCCGTCAGCTTGGTCATGCCGGAATCCTTGCGCACCATGATGCCGATCGGAAAATCGACCAGCTTGAACAGAACGCGGAGGTTCGGCATCGGTTTCATTTTCGAAAACATACCTTTGCCGCGGACGGCGTCACCCATATTGTTGACATCGCTGACCGATATTTCGGCTTGCCGGTTCTGAAGGGCGGCGAGGGTTGCCGTAGTGCCGGCGACCGGGATGACGCGCACTTGTAAATCGGTGCGCGACTGCACGACCTTGCCGATGATCTGCGCCTGCAGATGGTTGATGGCGCCCGGCTGCAACGTCGTGAAGCCGATGGTCTCCGCTTGCGCGGTGCCGGCGATAGCAACCGCAGCGACCGCAGCGGATAAACGGATAATATTTTTCATAATTTTGAATCTCCCATGTGTGTGCGATTAGTTCGAGCTGTGATCAGTTTCTTGGACGGTTGCCCGACTATAGTATACTGAATGTATCATGCAATAGACGGATCAATCCACTTGCCTCTACTCCGCCGCCTCGGAAAGCGGAGCGAACGTGGCCAGGTGCGACAACACGCGCGCCGCGTTGCCGTGCAGGATTGCGTTTCTGGCAGCCTCGCCGATATCGGCCTCGGCAACCGCTTTCGCCGACCAATCGGCGCCGAATTCGGTGCCGTCGGTGCCGAACAATATTTTGTCCGCGCCGTACAGCTTGACCCCCATTTCGATGGCCTGGGCGCCAAAGGAATTGCAATCCATATAAAGGCCCGGCTTGTTCATGCAGGTGGACGGCAATGGCTCGTCCGGCGTGTCCAAAAGACAGCGATGGTCCATACGCTCGATCTCATAAGGGATATTGCCGCCGAGATTATGGATATGAATCATCGCATCGGGATACTCATCGAGAATATCGGTCATGCAGAGGGTGACCATATCTGCCGACAGGCTTTGTTGCATATCGATGGTGCCCATGCGCCGGGCAAAGTTATCGGTGCCGGGCGGCGTCCTCGGCCAGGTGTCGCCGGGCGTCGGCCCCCAATGAATGAACAGCATTGCCTTGTGCGCATTGGCGGCAGCTAAAAGCGGCCGGTAGGCCTCCGCATCGGGCCGCGTGAGGAAGGCGTTGCCGGGAACAACGCCGCCGACGATGCCGGGAAGGTCAATGGCCCGCTCAAACTCGGCCACCGCCGCATCCATATCGGCTTGCGGCAGCGACGCATAGGCGGCGAAGCGGCCTGCGTTGGCGGCGCAAATCTCCGATACATGATCATTGTAGATGCGGCAAAGCGGTACGGATTCTTCTGCCGGCAAACGCTCGATCCATTGGTGCATGCCAAACAGGGACAGCACGCCCGTGCTCACCCCCTGGCGATCCATTTCGGCGAGGCGGGTTTCAACATCGTCAAATACCTCGGAGATCGGCTGGGAGCCATGGTTGGTGCGCAAAACTTCAACGCCGTCTTCATTGGTTTCGATCAGCGGTGGCGCGGTGCGCTCGCGAAACGCCTGGATCAATGCGGGCGGGTTCCAATGGGCGTGCATGTCGATGGTCATCATGGCTCTCCCTGTCGATTTCGTTTTCGAGCCCAAGTTTGGGCCAAGCGGGCCAGCGGGTCAACGCATTCAAGGCGCGAACGGGATTGATAAGCCCGCCTGTTTTGGGATAATGGGGGAAGCGGTTATGGGAGGTAAGCCATGAATATCACCGGAATTCAGAAGATTATTTACGGGGTCGAGGATTTGGATGCCGCCGCCCGCTTCCACACCAATTGGGGGTTGGCGCCGGGGCGCCGGGACGAGACAAGCGCCGAATTCAGCCTCGGCGATGGCAGCAGCCTCGCCTTGCGCCGCGCCGATGATGCAAGTTTACCGCCCAACCATGTGAATTGGCTGCATTTCGGCGCCTCCACGGCGCGCGAAGTGATCTGGGCCGCCGCAGATCAAGCAACGCTGAATGCCATCGGAACCGAGCTATCCAAGGACCGCGATATCACCGAGGACGCCGATGGCGCCCTCCACACTACCGATGATCAGGGCTATCGCATCGGCTTTGCCGTCTCGTCCATCCAGGACCAGCATCTGAATTTGCCGGAAATTAACACTGTCGGCACCACCGGGCGCTGGAACAAGCCCGCCGAAGCCGCGCTTCGCCGCCGCATCCACCCGTTGCGTTATGTGCATGTGGTCTATTGGGTGCCGGGCGATACGGTCGATGCCATCCGCTTTTATACGAACCGGCTGGGTTTCGTGATCACCGATGATATGACCGTCGGCGGCGCTTTCATGCGTGCCGCCGGCAGCCGCGATCACCACAATCTGTTCCTGCAAAAAAGCAATGAGGGCTTTTACGGCTTCCAACACGTTGCCTATGAGGTCAAGGATCTGGACGAGGTCGGCATGCTTGGCGAGTATATGGAGAACGCCGGCTGGCAGACCAATGTGGGCCCCATCCGCCACAACATCTGTTCCAGCTTTTCTTGGTACATGTGGAACCCGGCGGGCGGCTGTGTCGAGGTGTTATCGGACATCGATCATTGCGGCGACGATTGGGAAGTGCGGAAGATCAACCCTCGCGATCCTGGTTTTTACGGCCATTCCTGGTCGGCCCGGCCCGAACATAGGGGCGTCCGCCCGGCGCAATGGATCGAAGATTAGCCTTCCCCGTTTGACCGAAATCAAGGCCAAGACCGTCTGAATTGACCATTTTCCCCTATTGCAAAATTTCTATAGCGGGGAACGCTCAATGAATATGGTGAATGTGGAAGTTACCGTCGGCGCCGACGATCATGTGGAAACGCGGGATCTGCCGCTCCTGGATCTGGCGCCCTATTTTGCCGCCGAGCAGGGCGCCAAGGAGGCCTTGGCCGCCGAGTTGCGGGTCGCCGCCGAAGAGGTCGGCTTCCTGGCGCTCATAAATCACGGGCTCGATTGGTCCGTGATCGAAGGCGCCATTGCCGAGAACAAGCGCTTCCATGCGCTGCCCATGGAGGCCAAGCTGGCGATGGCGGTAAACCAGAACCAGCGCGGCTATATCAAGCCGAAAGCGACCATGATCAAGCATTCCACCTATCACGATCACACGGTGATGGATAACAACGAAACCACCGTGTTCGCGACCGATTTTGCGGCCGATCATCCAGGCGTAGTGGCTAATAAGCAGTTCTATGGACAGAACCAGTGGCCCGATGATTTGCCGGGGTTTCGCGAAACCGTGCAAGATTATATGGCAGCCATGGAGGCACTCGGCAAAAGCCTGTTGCCGCTCTGGGCCCTGGCACTGGACCTGCCGGAAAATTATTTCGCGCCATTTTTTAAAGACAATTACACCTATTACCGGATGGCCCATTATCCGCCGCGGGACAAACCGGAGGCCAACGAATATGCCCTCGGCGCCCATGCGGATACCGGCTTCATGACCCTGCTGCCGTCGCCCGACGTGAAGGGGTTAGAAATCATGGACAAAAGCGGCGTCTGGTTCCGCCCGACCCGGGTGGACGGCGTCATCCACGTCAATATCGGCCAGTTTCTGGAGCGCTGGTCGAACGAGCGCTTCATGGCGACGCCGCACCGGGTTCTGGTGCCCACCGAAGACCGCTACACCACGCCGGTGTTCGTCAACCCGGACCTGGAGCCGGTGGTCGAATGCCTGCCCACCTGTACCAGCGAAGACAATCCACCCAAATACGCGCCCGAAAGCTATTGGGATTTCTTCAAATGGTATATGGCCAACTCCTACCCCCACTATGACGGCTTTCACGCTCCCTGAGCTTTGCATTCCACTGCCGAAGGCAATAGCATCAGCCATCGGTTAAGGGACGCAAAAATATAAAGGGGGGCCTAAATCATGGCGACACTAGATTTCGCGTTTTGGAGCGCGGTCGGCGGTTATGCCGATCAAGAAGGCGAGATGGCCGATATCTACGATGCCCATATCGCCCAGGTGCAGATGCTCGAAGAGCTGGGCTGGCATTCCTATTTTGTGATCGAGCATCAGAACTCGCCGATGATCGGGCGCATCACGGCCCCGACAGTGTTCCTGACCGCCGTCGCCCGCGCCACGTCGCGCATTCGCATCGGCGCCATGATGTGGCAGTTGCCGTTCTATCACCCCATGCGCCTGGCCCAGGAAGTCGCCATGCTCGATCATCTGTCCCGGGGCCGAGTTGAGTTTGGCACCGGCATCGGCGTGCACGAACACGAGTTTATTCGCTGGGGCGTCAATTTCTACGAGCGCGCCGCCCTATCCGAAGAAGTGCTGGACCTGGTGAAGCGCGCCTGGACCGAGGATGAGGTCACCCACAATGGCAAATATTTCACCTTTGACGAGGCTTTGCCGAAACCGAAGCCGTTCCAAAAACCCTATCCGCCGATCTGGGCGGCGGTGCATTCGGACCCGGCCATCGAGTTTGCCGCGCGCAACAATTACCACGTGGCGCAGAATTTGGATGTGGACGACGTGGTCGCCGAAAAATTCGATCTGTACCGCAAGAAATGGACGGAAGCAAAACACGAAGGCTCGATGCCGCGCGTGTTCCTGATGCGTCAAGTGCATGTGGCGGAGACGGACGAAAAAGCCCACGAAGAAGCGCGCCAGTTCATCGCCAGCCGCGAAGGCGGCGCCGTGCCGGTAGGCGGCGGCCCGGTGGGCAATACGCGCATCGGCTGGGGCTCGCACCCGCGCGGCATGGGTTCCGATTCCGAACGCTTCGACGACAAGCGCCGGGGCGAGGTGATGGTGAGCGCCCGAGAAAGCTATGAATTTAATCTGGAACAGGGCCTGGCCATAGTCGGCAGCCCGGAAACGGTGATCAAGAAATTGCAGGAAGGCCAGGCAAAGATCGGCTACGACATCTTCTGCACCAACCACGACATCGGCAAAATGCCGTCGGACATGGTCAACAATTCGATCCAGCTATTCGGCAAGGAAGTTATCCCGGCGTTCGAGGGGACGCTGGGATCCGGTACCGCCAAAGTCGCCTAATCTTCGTACACCAGCTTGATGCGCCCGGTGGACTTGGCGAGGCTGACGCCTTTCACCCATTGCTCCGAATAGGGGGTCGAGGGGCGAAAGCCGTCGCGCATCAGCCACAAACGCCACAGCACGCGCTTGCGCTCCAGTTCGGGCCAATCTTCGAAGGCAGTGCGTGTATGCAGGATCGTGTAATTATTGACGAACTGAATGTCGCCGCGCTCCAATTCCATTTCCGCGTGCAGGTCTTCGGCCACCTGCTCCATGGTGCGTAGCGCCTCAAGCTGCTCTCGGGTCATATCCGGCGCCTCCGCAAGATCGTGGCCCTTTTCCATGTGCTTGGGCCCGAACGACGTGCACAAAACATCGCCGAGGAAATTGAATACCGGGCTTTCGTAGTAATTGGCCTCGCCGTCGTCTTTTTCCGAATGCTTGGTCCAGCAAAAGGGCCGACACAGTACCGCCACCAAATCTGGGTGATCGCGTAACAGTTGGTTATAGACTGCGATCGAACTGGAGATCTTGGAGCGGCCCCCCGACTTTGCGGTGTTGATACACAGCAGCGTCACGATGTCGGTCTGGTCACAATGGTAATCCAAGGTGGCACTGGTCTGGTAACCGCGGTGTTTGGGGTCCAGGTAGTCTTTGCCGGCGTCCATGACATGTCCCATCATGTCGCCTTCTGGGTTATTGGACATGGCCTCGCCCATATGCCGCCCCATTCCCCAATAGATGATCGCCGCTTCCAACGGCGACAAATCGTCCATCGGCAGACCCCGATAGAGGGCGAGGCCAAGACCATCCTTGACCTGGGCGGTGATGGCTTGCAATCGGTCGGCGAACGGGCCGAGATCAAAATCCGCGCGGGTGGTGGTAAGGAGACGGCCCGCATCATCGCCCAGGCGCTTGGCGAATTTTCGCGCCATATCCACCAAATGCGTTGTCTCGCTGGAATCAGCGACATACATCCAATCGGCGCGCGCCATCAGGTCATTGCCGTGCCAATTGGCCGGATCGACTACCGGTTTACCCGGTCTGGCTGCCTCGCGTACGGGATTCATGCCATCCATTTCACACTCTCCTTCGCAATTCGAATCAATTCAATTTTGACGCCGCCTGCGCGATTGCGCCAAAAATTGCCGACACCAATTTCGTATGAGTTCTTATGTTATCGTATGAATTCACACGAGTCAACAAAGATGGTATAGTGAGCTCGGCCGGCTACAACTGAACAAGAGGGTCTTGCAGATGACTGACACCACCCACGCCACCCACTCCGATGGCACGATGGACCGCCTAATGCGCCGGCCCGGCTATGTCTTCCGGCGCTGTGCCCAGTCGGCGGGCGGGATATTCGAGCGCGCCTGCCGTGATCTGGCTCTGACCCGGGGCCAATATGATGTCCTCTTTGTGATCGCCAATGAACAGAGCATCGCGCAGGACCGGCTGGCGCAAATGCTGGGCCTGGACCGTTCCACCACTGGCGTCCTTGCTACCAACCTGGAACGCAAGGGGCTGATCGCCCGCAATATAAAGCCAAGTGACCGCCGGAAACTGACCTTGAACCTGACCGAGGCAGGAAAAATTGCGTTCGAGACCGCATCGCCGGCTGCCGAACAAGCGCGCGAACAAGTTTTGGCCACCCTGTCGCCAGAAGAACAGGATCAGCTATTCGCCCTACTGCGCCGGATCATCGACGCCCCGGCTACGCCGACCACAGAATAGGGCGAAGATTATCGCCATCATTCCGGTTGGCTCCGTTCCCCACGGCAAGGTTCCCGTTCACCTATCAACCAGAGGCACCGCCTCGCACCAGATCAATCAGCGCTGCCGCGTCATCCGGCGGTGCGTCGCCGCGCCAGGCGACGTGGCCGTCGGGGCGGACGAGGACCAGGTCGCGCTCGTAAACCGCACGGACCCGATTATCGGGCGCATGAAACACCTCCAACGGCACGCCGGCCGCACCCGCCGCCGCCGCCAGTTCATCGCCCGCCGGCGGGTTGCTCCCCAAACGCAATAACGTAAAGCCGCGCCCGAAATGATCGAATAGGGCCGTGCCATCATCCAGATAGAAGCTGGGGGCGCGGGCGCCGGGCTGGCTGGTTGGGATGTAGCGCACCGGATCGCTGTCCGCCGGCGGCGCATCGTCGGCGGCGATGATGGGCGAGGCGTAGCGGTAGCCAAACTCGATGCCCAGGCTTTCGTTTTCGGCGCCATGCAGATTCACCATGGCGCGCCCCACTTCGGCCCGGTGGGCGTCCCCCGCTGGTCCGGGCTGGCGATATTCGGGCCCGCACATTTTCCGCCATTGCGCCGAGTTCAGCGCATGAAAGAGCGAGCGCTCCCGGTTGCGTATCCCTACAGGGCGCCGCTCGGCATCGTAAGAGGCCAGCAGGCCCGGCCCGCCCCAGCCAGCCAATGTGGCGCCCAGCTTCCAGCCCAAATCGAAGGCGTCGCCGACGCCGGTGTTCATCCCATAGCCGCCGGTGGGCACATATTGATGGGCCGCGTCGCCGGCCAAAAAAACGCGACCGCTTGGTATGGCGTAACCATCAGCGATCAGCGCCCGCGCCGTCCAGGTGGAGCGCAGGATGACCTCGTAATCGAAATCCCGGCCGGCCAGATCGCGAAGCACCGCGTCCACATCCACGTCTTCTTCGGCCATACCCGGCCAAAGGATATATTGATAGGTCCAGATTTCCTTATCGTCCTGGGCGATGACAGTGCCCTTCTCGCCATTGTAATAGTGCCAAGCCTGACCCAGATGCTGGATCACGTCGAGGGCGGTGGAGCGGAAATGAATTTGATGGGCCTGGCGCACGGCGGCATCGCCCGATAGCCCGATGCCCAATCCCTTGCGGGTCACGCTGGACGCGCCGTCACAGCCCGCAAGATACAGACAGCGGACGGCTTCCTCAGCCCCGCCGACGCTTTCGGCAATGGTAGCAGTCACGCCGCCAGCATCTTCTGCAAAGCCAGTGAGCGCCCAGCCGAAGCGCACGTCTATGTTGGGATCGGCGTCGGCCTTGGCCTTTAAAAACGGCTCCAACAGAACCTGGCTAAGGCGGAGGTTGGGCTCCAACGGCTGGGCGCCATCGTTGATGTCCCGGAAGCGTCGGCGTTGTTCGGCAGGTGGTGCGTATGGAACGCGGGCCACTTCTTGCCCTGTGAACGCGGTCATGAAGACCACGTCGTGATTGTTTTCGTCCGGGCAGCCGAGGGCGCGCACCGGCCCCGCCAGACCAGCTAAGCGAAACAATTCCATGGAGCGCCCGTTGGTCACGTCCATTTTGGGAAACTCGGTGGTATCGGCGCGCTCTTCGATGAGCATGCTGCGCTGGCCGTACCAGCTCAAGACTTGTGCCAACCACAACCCCACCGGACCGCCGCCGGCGATCAGGACCGGTGTGTCTATGGATGGATCGGGCCCCGCTTGCATTCGCCAATATCCTTGTGGCCGCTAATCTCAAATCCGGAATTAAACATCATTGCGCCAGCGAGCAACAGCATCTTAATAAAATCACAGCCGGTGCCCTTTGATTGTTGGCGACATTCAAATAAAATCTTCGATTTTGGGAGATTCCCTACTAGGAAAGCTTGCTTTGTGTTCCTACATTGTAGATTGGATTGTATCTAAAAAAGATATGAGGCATTACGATTCGACTGTGTGTCTAGCCGCCGGATAAAAAATTGACCGGCGGTAATTGGGGGAGCGGAGTACAGCTTTACATGAATAAGGGTGCTTTGATCATCGTCGGCGTATTTTGCGCCTTGGCACTTGGTTTCGTCGGTCAGTCTGTCCAGGCTCAGACGACACCGGGCAAGCTGGCGGGCGTCATATTTTCAGCGGAGGAGCGGGCCTGGCTTTCCGCCCATCAGGTGATCCGCATCGGCATCAATGAAAATTGGCCGCCCATGGACTATGTGGACCAGAAAGGGCAGCCACGGGGAATCGGCACTGCCTTTATCCTGGCGATCGGCAAACGGCTGCCGTCAAAAATCGAAATTGTTCCGGGACCGTGGAACAAAATTTACGACGATGTGGCGGGAAGGCGGCTGGACGCGCTGACCGGTATTACGCCGCGCCTCGACCGCCGCCCGCTATTCAATTTCACCGATCCCTATGTTGCCATCCCCCACGTCATATTCACCCGCGCCGATTCGTCCTATGTTTCCGGCATCGTCGATCTGGCGGAAAAATCTGTCGCCATCGAAAGCGGCTTCTTCCTTGCCGGCGTATTGAAGGAGAGCTATCCGTCGGTGCGGGTGCTGGAATATCCATCGACCTTAGCGGCCTTGAATGCGGTGTCGGAAGGTAAGGCCAACGCCTACGTTGGCAACCGTGTCGTGGCGTTGAATTTGATCCAATCCGAATTGTTGCTGAATCTGCGCGAACAATCGGCGATCAGAGAGACCAGTTCCATCAATGCCATCGGCGTGCGCAAGGATTGGCCACTTCTGCGCAGTATATTGCAGAAGGCGCTAACCCAAATTCCGGAATTCGAACGCAACGCTATCCTCGGCCCATGGGGCGAAAGGCTGGTCGAAGCCGCCAACATTCAAATTTCCGAAAGATACAGCGCTTGGCTGGCCGAGCATCCTATCATTCGCTTGGCCACCGGCGCCGGCACCCCGCCTCTGGAAATGGCCAACGAGACAGGTTCGATCATTGGCATCGCCGACGACTTCCTGCGGGCCGTAAATAAAACACTAAATTTTCGAATTGAAACTAAAGTGATACCCGATGCGGAGCAGTTGAAAGCGGAC
>ENA-OREN01001500-OREN01001500.1-marine-metagenome-genome-assembly--contig:-NODE-1500-length-27060-cov-5.618501_pt1 | contig 27060 bp, 31 predicted proteins | sample MGYA00248624_ERZ508555 | MGnify/ENA primary metagenome ERZ508555 (study PRJEB26222, sample SAMN06267773) | marine metagenome | isolation source: Saanich Inlet, British Columbia, Canada | place...
AAAATTTCATGGTCAATGGATGGAAAATATTTTACAATATCACATTTCAAGACATATTGGCTTGAACGGAAATATTTAATAAACCTGTCTAATGCCTTATGTGTCCCTTTTTCTTTTCTGTTCGCGTAAGAATCATAAATAAAACTCTTTTCAAAGATGGGTTCAATGACATTACACAAAGCGTTGTGAACAACCCGATCCCGATAAGGGGAGGCGGATATCATGCGTTTTTTCGGTTCGTATATTTCAAACGTTTTGTATTCCCCGGGCTGATAGGTCTTCTCCATTAGTTCGTTCCGAATATCAAATAATTCCGCTTCCAAGTCATAATTGAACCGTAAAACGTCATCTTGAAATCTCTTACCTCTTTGAGCTTTACATGATGCAAACAATAGATTATCAAAATCTATAATATTCGACCATAAATTACCGACTCTTTTCATTAGTATCCTTTATGCTTAAAACCCACTTTCCAAGAAGAATACCAATTTCGTTCACTGATTTGGAAGCAAATTGATATCGTTTCCTGTCCCAAAGGTTATCAGACAAAATTAACCGTTGATAAAAACGCACTATTTCCAATCCTACATTTGCCTGTTCCAACAATTCTATCTTTTTTCGGCTTCTATATTTTGCCTTAATCAAATCTTCCAGCACGTCATACAGCCTGTTCAATAATCTGTCTCCTATGGTATATTTTTTATCCCGGGGCAACCGATTGATTATTGGGCTGACCCATATCAAATAATCATACAATTTCTGTATAACTAATAATTCACCGGCTTTTTCCAGTTTCTTCATCTTTTATTTTCAAAATATTTTCTAATTCCGCTATCGCGGAATTGGGGGATAAGGGGGCTACAAGTCCTGCGAAAGAACCAAACGAAAGCCGTCGGAGTTGTACCTGCGGTCCGGAAGGTCCCTGCCGCGATTGGCAACCCGACAGAGGTAGTCGTTAAGGTACCAGCTGCCGCCGCGAAGAACGCGATATTCTCTTGAATTTGAGCCCTGCGGGTCAGTCTGCGATGAACTTGAGTAATCGCCATACCAGTCCCAACACCATTCCCATACATTTCCGCTCATGTCATACAAGCCCAGTTCGTTAGGCTGTTTCTGTGCCACAGGATGGGACTTACTGCCGGAATTGTTATCATACCATCCCACGGCATCAAGGTCGTTGCTACCGCTGTATGTGTAGCCTTTACTTTTGTTTCCGCCACGGGCGGCATATTCCCATTCCGCTTCTGTGGGCAACCGTTTGCCCACCTTTTTGGCGTATGCATTTGCGTCATGCCAGCTTACACTTTCCACAGGGCAGTCGTCACAGCCGCTGAAATGGGATGGATTCTTACCCATCACTTTTCTGTATTCCGCCTGTGTTACTTCCGTTTTGTCCATATAAAAACTGCTCACCGTTACCGTGTGAATGGGTTGTTCATCATCGTCGCCGCTGTTGCTCCCCATCTGGTAGGTGCCGCCTTGTACAAAGACCATGTTTTTGATGGATTCTTCAGAATGTTTTACAAAAATCGATTTTCCATCCTTGAAAGTTCCTTCCCACTTCTTCTGTCCATTCTCATACCAATAAGTCCATAATCCATCTAGTTTCCCATCCTTGAGATTTCCTTCTCTTTTCTTTTCCCCATCGTCATATAAAGAGAATACTTGTCCTGAATATGGTTTATTAGTGTCTTTGGTATAAAATACTCCATCTCTTTCAACAAGTGTGGTTTCATAGTTGATGGGTTCTTTTTCACACCCAACAATCAGTAATAATGGTAATACAATCAGTAATAATCTTTTCATAATTAACTCCTTACCCAAATCTACAACCCAACCCAAAGTTTCTACAATGGGGACATTTAAGTATTTTTGGGTGTTTTCATTAAGTATTTTTACCCTATTTTGGACAGTAGTGGTATAAATAATATTATATAGATATTCATTTCAGATATCCACTTGTTAATGATGGTATAAAATACTCAAAGAGTAAGGATAGTAAAATGAAATGGGATAAATGGGGAAATAGTTATAGAATAAAAAAGGGAGACCAAGTGGTTTCCCTTTCTGATTTACAGGGTTCAACTCTTTGTGTTGGAAAACCTTACTCTACGGTGATGGATTGGAATCGGAAGGGGGTAATCGTGTATCTTCTGTAATATTTGATTTTACGAACTCGTCATTTTTGACTTTTTTTTTAACCTTACGACCTCGTTTCGGAGGTGATACCTTGGTCGTATAATATGAACTCCCACTCATAATTTCATAGTTTCTTTTATCACCACTACTACCTACCACTTTATATGAATCATTAACCATCGGAATTTTAAGATTCATTTCGAGTGAGTGAAGATTCTTATCCTTGTTAAACGACACGTAGATTCTATTAACATATTTATTTAATAATTCTTTCCTTTCTTCTATCGATTCTATCTTATGAATATTCTTTACCCAAGAGGTATGGGTATCCAACCACTCTATCCAAAGTTTCTTGTCTTTAATATTCTGAATTCTTAAATCAATCTGACGATATTTATTCCAACACTCGGACTTACCTTTCTCTACTATTATAACACCTTTCTCATATTCGACTTTCGTTATCTCACCACCTAAATACCACTCTCTATTCTCATCACCTCTTTCATCATAATCTTTTATCTTCCGAAGTATAGTTCTTTTACTACTATTTAATTTTTTGAGTAATTCCGTGTTATCTATTTTTGATTCTAATTCTTTCTTCTTTTGAAATTCTTGTTCTTTAATAATCTCTTTTATATGATGAGAATCTCCAAGAATATTTACAAGAGTTCCCCAAACAATACTATCCGTATTTGGAATATTCAGGGATTTTTTGATACCACAATCCTTAATCTTCTTCTTATTTAATTCCCTCCAATTATTCTCTTTACTACGACAATAATAATATCTCTCGTTCTTTTGAGGTTTTACTCTAACTCCAAAGATACTACCACACGAATCACACCATAACTTTCCTCGTAATAATACCTCGTGTTTCATTCGTTTTAATTGATTCCTAATAGTGAGAATATCATCTATCTTCTGTTGGACTCGACCGAATAATTTATCATCTACAATTCTCATTGATTCATCTATATTCTTCATAATTGGATAATTTCCATCTTTATCTTTACGAGTCGTCTTATCTACCATAGTATCGACTCCGATATAAAGTGGATTCCGTAGAATATTAACTACACTCTGAAAGTTCCATACCTTACTCCTTCGAGGTGGAAATTTATCTTTATCCAATATCCTTCCAATTTGTTTTATAGTTTTATCATTATCATACCACTCGAATATCTTTCTAATATATTCACTTTCATTTGGAACTATAACTAATCTTCTTAATCCATCTACTTTATTACTCTTATATCCCATAGGAAATGTTCCACCACGATAACCACCTTTCTTAAAGTGTTCTACTTTACCGAGTTTCGATTTTTTGGTCTGAATCTTTACGAAGAATTGATTTATAGAACTCATAAAGTCATAAAGTAGAGTCTGTTCGTCAGAACCAAAGTCCATCTCGGAATTGTCGGTATAGAGTTTTACCTCGTGTTTCTCTAACTCTACTCTTAACATACTACTTACCATCGGATTCCTCGATAACCTTGATAAGTCTTGGACGAATAAGTGTTTTACCTTTCCTTCTTGGATATGAAGGAATAATTCACTTAATACCTCTCTTTCTTCTATATTCTCACTACTACCACTCTTTCCACCCTCCGACCAATCTTTATAATCCAATTTTAATTTCTTGGATAAACTTTTACCCTTATTTAATTGGATACCTAACGAATATTTACCTTCTTGTCCTTTCGTAGATACCCTCCGATAGATATGGAGAATTTCTTTTTTCTTATTGGAAGTCATAAAATAAAATACCCCCTTATCATATCATAACCAAACAATTAATACCACCTTCTATATTTGTTTCATTATCCTTTTTAGTGTTTCGTTCCGTTCCGAGAATAACACCAATATTTACCATTTTCTCGTCAAGGATAGAGTCTATTATTATAGTGAATTTTTTGGAATTCTTATCCAACATACGAGTAATTTTCATTATTTCTTCGTTTCAGAATCCCATATACATTTCCACGACTAAATTTATTTCCACTCTTATTTCGATATTTATTCCGATTCAGATAATTCACTATCTCACCATAAGACCTACCACTATCCTTTAACCTCAACATCTTCTTTATCATTTTATTTTCTTTTTCATTTTCGATAAGGTCATCAGTTCCATCTACTCTATCGAATCCATATACGGACTTGGTATAAACTTTATTATTCTCTTTCTTCACTTTAAGAGTATCACGAGTTCTTTCTTTTAATATGGATAATTCCATCTCGTAGAGACTCCCTAATAAATTCAGAACGAATCGACCATAAACAGAATCATCTATATTCTCTTTAACAGAGTGGAATTTTGTTCCCATCTTATCCATCAATTCCACAGATTTATAAATTTCTCCGAGGTTTCTACCGAATCTTGATATGGATACCACTATTAAGTTATCTACTTTACCATCTTTAACCATTTCCATAATGTTCTGATATCCATCTCTATCTTTTGTCTTATCACCACTCCCACTTATCCCCTCATCAATCATTATTCGGTCTAACTTGATTCCATTATTCTTACAATATTCTTTAATTAAAGATTTTTGAGTAGATATGGAATTTTCTTGAGTAATTCGAGAGTTTCTGATATATCCAATAGAAGTCATATTATTTACCTTTATTTTGACCTCTAAATTTACTAAATTATCACCTATAAAACAACATAATAAGGGTGATACTATATGAGTAATAATTGGGATAATAAACTAAATAAAATAGAAGATGAGATATCTGAATTAACAGATAAGTTGAATGAATTAAAGTTAAGGTATCGTGGAGTTAAAAGACTAATAGAAGGGAGGAATTTCCACATCATACTTGGAGGTCGTCAGAATAGACTAAAAATCAATTGGAGGGGTAATAGTTTTTGGTTTCATCTACCCCACCATAACTACGAAGATTCGGTGATGAAGATTCGTTCAGATTTTATAAATAAGATTCTACGAGATGAGATTCGATGAGGAATATCTTTCCATCAATTTATCTACATTTCTTTTATAGAATAATTTCCGTCTATTGATTCTACTATAATCTAATATTTTATCTTTATCACATATTCGATAGAGAGTTGAGGGACTTATACCCATATACTCTATCACCTCTTTCCGAGACATTATTTTATCGTTCTTAATATCTGATTTTGGTTCTTCTATATTATTTGTTAATGATATCATTTTGTTCTTTCTCCTTTTTGATTCTTTTTTGGACTTTTGATATGAGTTGTCTTAATTCTTTTGAGTTTCGTTCCCACTCTAATTCCTTCTGTTTCATAAGTGGGAGTGTCTCCTTCTCCACTATAACTTTATCTTTTCTGATATCTATACCTTCATCATCTAAATAAATAATTCTGTTAAATAATATCATCTGAATAATTTCAGTCGATAAAGTCTCGATATCTGATAAATATCTCTCTCTATCCCAATCATCATCATCTAACGATTTAATAAAGTCTCCCCTATCATATTGATAATATCGTTTTCCCACATTTTTAATTAACTCGGTATGGTTCTTAATATTCTCGATGAGGTCTTTAAGAATTTGATTTTTTGATATCATACATAAGACTCCCACAGAATATTTCTAAATTTTTCTCTATCCTCTTCTGTATAATCTCTTTCTAAATAATTCTTAAAGAAGGTTTCAGTCTCTTTTTCTAATTCTTTTATATCCCATTTCTTTAATAAGATTTTATCCAACTTATATTTTTCACCTTCCCAATCACAACATATCACCACTTTACCTTTATCATTATAGAGATACATCTTCCCTACCATATCACCATTTTTAAATTCACAAGTAGATAAGATATAATTTTTATTTTCTATCGTCCATTTCCCTTCTTCTTTTCCGTTCTTATAAAGACCATAATATTTAAGTCCATTATGGTAATGAAGTCCGTGTTCTATTTTATCTTTAATCTTCATATTCTAATCCTTCTTCTACTACCACTCGTTCTGAATATCCCATTTTGATTCCTATACACGACCATAATCGAAATAACTTATAATTCCATTTCGTATATCCAATTCGTTTCCATATTTGATATAATATACTTTTAATTTTCACTCTCGATTTCATCTCTCATTTTTTTTGGTAATTTTTGATAACTCCGTTCCAATTTTCTTATAGTGTTTTCCCACTCGTAGTCGAATAGTTGATTCGTTTTACCGATAACATTTTTTATAGATATCCGAGTTTCTTCTGATAATTCTATTCCGAGGTTCTGACCGAGTTCATCAAAATTCTTACTTAATATATCTTCTATTTCTTCTATTCTATCTTCTATCTCGTTATCAGAATATTCAGAGTAATCGTGTTTCTTCATTTTGTTATTAAGTAATTCCTTAATTCGATTTATCTTATCCAACTTTTCTTTTATACTATCTTCTTCCTTATAGTCGTTTATTTGTTTCTGATAATCTGTTTTCATTTCCTCTTTCCTTGTTATGTATATATACTAACCCATCCCTCTCATTTCATATAGGTAATTATCACGAAGATTCACTTTTTAATAATATATATATGAGAAAAAAGAAAAACGTCGATATTTCTTGAGATTTATAAAGATTTATTCTAAATATAAAAAAAGGAGAATCATTTCTAATTCTCCTTTCTTTTCGTTACAAGGATAACCGATTTCGTCACATCACATCGGTAGAGGGTGATTTTAATTCTAATTATTTTGATTTAATCCCATTTGATATTTCTAATCGATTTCATCAATTCATTTTGTTCTTCATCTAATTTTTTATTTCTCCAATCGATAAATATAATTCCCATATAAAAGTCCCAATTATATTTGTTATCATATTTAAGAAATTCATACTCCATCTTTTTCAGTATAGTCTTATTCTCGTTCCAATACCATCTCCACCATAATTCTTCATAATCAGACTCAATTTCCCATCTGTCGAATCCATCGAATCCATCTGTTAATTTCATTTTTTCATTTCCATTTTGTTATCCAACACAATCGTAGTCAGATATGAATTCATAAATTTTCTAAATAATTTATCGTGTTTCCCTTCTCTTTGGAGTCGGTTCTGAATCTCATATTTTCTCATACTTTCATATTCTAATTCGTCTTTTAAATTCTCGAATAACCCTAAAAATTTATTAACCCCCAATTCTTTATACTTTTCATCGAATTCTTTATTATCTTCATCTCTTTCGTCTGACAATATTTCTCCAATAGTTATTAACATATTTATTCTTTCCTCATCTGTTATCCTATTCTTCTGATATTCTTGATTCTCTCGATGGACTTTATCTATAAGTTCATCAGTATCATTTTCGGTGAAGGTGGAATTTTTTAACTTATATTTGTGTTCTATAGTTAATCTTCTTCTATTTTTCATTTTTCATCCTTTTTCTTAATCATCCTCTTTGGGGGGTTAATATTTCCTTATTTTAATCTTCCATCAGGAATATATCGACTCACTCATCTTTATTTCCACTTGATATAGGTAGAAGTCTTTCTCCTTTAATTCCTCATCAATTCCATTATGGTAATCATAGAGATATGGGTTGGAGTGAGTATCCATAAAGTCGGTAGGTTTATGGAAATTATTCTCACCTTCTTCTTTACATATTTTCATTAGTCGGTTATACTTATCATTTTTCATTTCCTCTAAAAGTTGAATGGTTCTGGTATAACCATTATATCTTTCATAAGACATTTCAAAAGTATTCTCTTTTAGATAATCAATATGTATTTGTCTATTACTTGTTTTCATTTTCTTTTTCCTATCTTTTTTTTGTTTATTAGATTGACCTTTCGTGGTCTTTCTTGATTCATAAATAAGTAGTTAGTTAATTCTTCAAACGTTCATTTATTTTTAATTTATTTTAAGAATAAATATTTCGTCATATTCATCAAGTTTTATCTCGGAGGATAGTAGGTATAAGATGAGTTATAAAAGTTGATTTAAGAGGTCATTTTGACAGGGATATAGGACTCTGTATAACCACAAAAGACCACTCGAATCTGAATCAATATTAATCTCGGAATTGATATGACCGAGATAGACTATTTATAAATTATTTTGGTTTCCATTCACGACAAACTATCGAACAAAATATAGATGAATACACAGAGGGTAATTTATATTCTGATATTTTTGATATGGTTAATAGGGTTTTATTTCATCCACACCACATTCGGTTTCATTGTTAAATTTGTGGGACTTAAGGAGTTCATTGTGAAAAGATTATTATTAGTTTTATTACCGATAAGTTTATTTGTTTTTAGTTGTGAAGATAAAGATACAACTCCAACTGAAGTAACTTTGTGGGGTGATGTTTATTCAGTAGAAGATACTGATACTTTAGATTTATACGTTAATCAACTCACAGGTTCCATCCCACCCGAAATAGGTAATCTGACCAATCTGACTTATTTGGTATTAGTCGGTAATCAACTCACAGGAGAGATTCCATCGGAGATAGGGAATTTGACCAATTTGACTTATTTGAATTTAAGTGGTAATCAACTCACAGGTTCCATCCCACTAGAGATAGGTAATCTGACAAACCTGACTGGATTGAGATTATATGATAATCAACTCACAGGAGAGATTCCATCGGAGATAGGTAATCTGACCAATCTGACCAAGTTGTATTTATCCAATAATCAACTCACAGGTTCCATTCCTTCAGAGATAGGTAATCTGACGAATCTGGAAAGGTTGTATTTATACAATAACCAACTCACGGGTTCAATCCCATCAGAGATAGGAAATCTCACCAATCTGGAATGGTTGAAATTATATGATAATCAATTCACAGGTTCAATCCCTTCAGAAATTGGTAATCTGACGAATTTACTATTATTTCTTTCAGAGAATAATCAACTCACAGGAGAGATACCAGAGAGTATCTGTAACCTTGTTGGTAATACTCTTATTCTTATTTCCAACAACCAACTCTGTCCTCCATATCCATCTTGTATTAATGTGGGAGAACAAGACCTTAGTAATTGTGATGGTGTTGTTGAATTCTGGGGAAAGTATTATTCAATAGAGTATACTACTGAATTGAATTTTTACGGGAATGAACTCACAGGAGAAATCCCACCAGAGATAGGTAATCTGACCAATCTGACTTCTTTGGAACTATCCCATAATGAACTCACAGGTTCAATCCCACCAGAGATAGGGAATTTGACCAATCTGACTTATTTGAATTTAGGTTTTAATCAACTCACAGGAGAGATACCACCAGAGATAGGGAATTTGACCAATCTGACTCAATTGTCATTATTCCAAAATGAACTCAGTGGTATTATTCCTGATGAAATTTGTAATCAAGGAGATAGTTCACCTTCTTTATCCAACAACCAACTCTGTCCCCCATATCCATCTTGTATTGAAGATTATGTGGGGAATCAGGATACGAGTGATTGTCCTTAAACTGAATTACAATAAGGATTGATTCTTTTTAACCCACTCCTTCTTTTCCATTTTTAATAACTTTACTAAACGATTGTGTTTTAACCATCCGTGTATCCAATTCTCCGTTGGTCTTTCTTTACTTTTAATGTAATTCACACAATCCATCCAACCGAAGGTGTCCATATCATCATTTGGACAACCATAACCTTTACAGATGAAACAATCTTCATTTTGGGGATAGTATTTCAGTTCCTCAATACCTCTAATCTTATATCTTTGTATTTCTCAAAAATGATTGGTTGGTTGAGTATAAACTCTCTCATTATCCTTTTTTTAATCATACTATCAACCACGGTTCTACTCTTACCAACCTTAAAACCATTATCTACTAAATAATGGTGTATTTTTGTGTATCCCCAACCTTGATTGTGGAGTTCCCATACTTTATCTTGTATAGTTTTCCTATCTTGGTTAGTTGTAAAATATGGTGTAGGATTAAACTGATGAGAGACCAAAATAAAATCCACACCACATTCGGTTATATTGTTAGATTTGGATAATGTTTAATTGGAGTTTATTATGAAAAGATTATTACTAATTGTATTACCATTATTATTGATTGTTGGGTGTTCTAAACCAGAACCTATCAATTATAAAGAAACATTAAATGAAATAGATGATGTTTATTATACCAAAGACACGAATAAACCATATTCTGGACCTGTTTTTTCTATAGATAAAAATGGTAGAAATAATATAGAAGGTATTCTTGAAGATGGGAAAATGATTACTTATAAATATTTTAAATATTATCAAAATGGACAGAAGATGAGGGAAAGTTTCTACAAGGATGGGAAAGAAGATGGATTACGTACTGAGTTGTATGAGAATGGACAGATGAAAAGAAAAGTCATTTTCAAGGATGGGAAACCCGATGGATTATTGACCCACTGGTATGAAAATGGACAAAAGAAAGGTGAAGGATCGTTAAAGGATGGGAAACCAGATGGATTAGGGACTCAATGGTATAAAAATGGACAGAAGATGTGGGAAGAAACTTACAAGGATGGGAATTTGATTTCTAAAAAAGAATGGAACGAAGATGGTTCTGTGAAGGAATAATCAACTTTTATTTATAACCCATTCCTTCTTTTCCTTATCCCATATTTCAACTTGGGGTTCTTTTCTTTTTCCTAACTTGGTGTCTCTACTTCTGAAATACCAATAACAATCTAAATACTGAAAACCGTCATCTGTAAAGTGATGATGATTACCACATAAATCACATATACGATGTGGATGGTTACCATACTTTGGTTCAAATTCTCCCATTTTTCTCCTATTTATTTGTTTTCTAATATTAATCCAAAACCATAGATTGATGGTTTAAAGGTTTGTTCTAATCTATCAATCCTCTTTTCCATTTTCTTTTCAAGTGAATGAACTATTGATGGAGAGAATTGTTTGGTTCTACGAGGTTTATATTGGGTTTCTGTATTAAGGTAATCACTTATCTGTAAGTAAGTAAGTCCCTCATCTCTTAATTGTTTTACTATTTTATATCGGTCTTTTTGACCTTTAGATAATGGAATAACCCAAAACTTTGGTGAGGTTAATTCAACTATACAAGTTAAATAGGAGTTGTAATTGGGGTGAAATAAATACCCCCTATCAAAATCACTCCACCGTGACTGACTTAGCCAAATTTCTTGGCATATCTACATCACAACCGCGGAGAACGGCTAAATGATATGCCAATAACTGTAACGGGATAGTGGCTAAAATTGGGAATGTTCTAGCATGAGAAACAGGCACTTCAATTACATGATTTGATAAGGACTTTAAATCATCCGTTACTTTATCTGTTACGATAATGATTTTTCCTTTTCGGGCTTTCACTTCCTGGATATTGGATACAACTTTTTCATAAGTCTTGTCGTGTGGTGCAAGAAAAATAACTGGCATTTTTTCATCAATAAGTGCAATTGGGCCGTGTTTCATTTCTGCTGCAGGATAGCCTTCAGCGTGAATATATGAAATTTCTTTCAACTTTAAGGCACCTTCGAGTGCAACTGGGAAATTAGTTCCTCGCCCAAGATATAGGCAATTATCCGCATCCACAATTTCTTCTGCAATATTTCGAATTTGATCTGTTTGATTTAATATATATTTAACCCTATCACCTAAATCATGTAACGCATGAGCCAATTTAATTCCATCCTCCTTGGAGTATCCATTTTTTCGTCCCAGATGTAAAGCTAACATGTATAATACGGATACTTGTGCAGTAAATGCTTTAGTAGATGCAACTCCAATCTCTGGGCCAGCATGTGTATAAATGCCACAATCAGTTTCCCTGGATATTGAACTACCCACAACATTGCATATACCAAAAGTTAAACAACCATTTTCTTTTGCTTTTCGGATTGCTGCAAGTGTATCAGCAGTTTCTCCAGACTGAGAAATAGCAATAACAACTGATTGGCTATTAATCACTGGGTCTCTATATCGAAATTCAGAAGCATATTCTACATGCACAGGAATGCCAGCAAATTCTTCTAAAATATATTTTCCGATGAGTCCGGCATGCCAAGATGTACCACATGCTGTAATATAAAAATGACGAGCACGTTCAATTCTAAGTATATGATCCTGAATACCTCCTAAATGTACATTCCCTTCATCTAACCTGAGACGACCTCGCATCGTGTCCACAATTGTGTTTTCTTGCTCATATATTTCTTTAAGCATATAGTGTGGGTAATTTCCTTTTTCAATTTCTTCAATTGAAAAGTCTATATGTGAAATCTTTTTTTCTACTGTTTCACTATTTTTTACTTGTTTGATTTCATACCCATCATCTCCAATCAATAAACATTCACCTTCTTCTAAATAAATAACATTTCGTGTATGTTCTACGAGAGGTGATGCATCACTGGCTAAAAAATATTCTCCATCTCCAACTCCCAAAACAAGTGGGCTCCCTAAACGTGCGGCAATAAGTTGGTTTGGTTCATCTGAACACATCACTACTATACCATATGTACCTATAACTTTTCTTAATGCTTGAGTAACAGCCATTTCAAAAGATGTATTATCTTCATGGTAAATCATTGAAATAAGTTGGACCAAAACTTCGGTGTCTGTTTCTGAATAAAATTCAACACCTTTTTGTTCTAATATTTGTTTAAGGACAGCATAATTTTCAATAATACCATTATGAATTAATGCAAATTTCCCTGTTTGATCTACATGGGGATGGGCATTTAAATCTGAAGGTTCTCCATGAGTAGCCCACCTTGTATGTCCAATTCCAATGGTTCCCTTAACAGAAGCCCCTTTAAGCTTTGTTTCTAATTCTTTTACTTTTCCTGCTTTTTTTGTAACGGTAAATGCATCTTGCTCCATTATGGCAACACCCGCAGAATCATACCCACGGTACTCCAGTCTCTTTAACCCTTTAATGAGTAAGGGAGCAGCACTATTATTTCCAAAATATCCAACAATTCCACACATATTAAAATTGTTAATGATCAGTGATCAATTAACGTTCCTTTTATTTATTATTATAAGCAATCTATTCGTCCTTAAATCAAATTTATCATAAACGTTTCATCATTCACAATTATATTTATTCCCATTCGATTGTACCAGGCGGCTTTGATGTTATATCATATACAACACGATTTATCCCTCGTACTGAATTTACGATTTCGCTCGAAATTCGTGCCATTACATGCTCGGGCATACGATACCAGTCGGCCGTCATACCATCGTGACTTGTTACAGCTCTAATTCCACATAAATTTTCGTATGTGCGTTGATCTCCCATTACACCAACAGTTTTTATGGGAATTAAAACAGCAAAAGCTTGCCAAATTTCATGATATATTCCTTCGTCATGTAGAATCTCCATATATATTTGGTCTGCATTTTGTAGAATTTGGATCCGTTCTTCTGTGATTTTACCAATGATACGAACAGCTAATCCAGGACCAGGAAAAGGATGTCTATCAATTAATGAATCAGGCAACCCTAATTCACGACCAACATTCCGGACTTCATCTTTAAATAATTCTCGTAATGGTTCGACTAATTCAAAATCAATATCGTCTGGTAACCCTCCCACATTATGATGACTTTTAATGACATGTGCTGTTTTTCCATGACTCACCCCACTTTCAATGACATCTGGGTAAAGCGTTCCTTGCGCTAAAAAACTAAAATCCCCCAACTTATCAGAAATAGATTCAAAACTTCTAATAAACTGTTCACCAATGATTTTTCGCTTTTTTTCAGGGTCTGAAATTCCATTCAATTTTGGTAAAAAAACATTTGACTCATTAAAGGATTGAATCTTTACACCTAATCCATCCTTTAGTGCATGGACACATAAATTAGCTTCATTTTTTCTTAATAATCCGTGGTCAATTAATACAGCACTCGACTGTTCACCAATAGCTTTATGTAATAAAGCTGCCACAACGGATGAATCTACTCCACCACTGACACCTACTAATACTTGCCCATCACCAACTTGTTTTTGTATCTGCTCAACCTGTTCCTTAATAAAATTTCCAGATGTCCATGTGGGTGAACATTCAGAAACATTAAAAAGAAAATTCTGTAAAATTTGCTCACCTTCAATCGTATGAATCACTTCAGGGTGGAATTGAGTAGCATACCATTTGTTTTTATCATGACATAGAGATGCAATAATTCCATTCTCAGATTCAGCTAAAACGGACCAATGTTCGGGAACGTGTGTTACATGGTCCATATGGCTCATCCATACTTGTGTCCTCTCAGAAACAGCATTAAAAAGTGAATCATAACTTTGAATATTCAATTTGGCAAAACCATATTCACCCTTGCCAGTAGATTCAACTTTTCCTCCACTGTGGTGAACGAGTAACTGGAGCCCATAACAAATACCTAAAATCGGAATCCCTAGGTCTAAAATAGAAATATCAAATTCCGGAGCAGACTTACCAAATACACTTGAAGGGCCACCAGATAAAATTATAGCCGAAGGATTTCTTTCAACAATGTCTGAAACCTTAACATTGGGTTGTAATATTTCTGAATATACATGTTGTTCTCGAACACGTCGAGCTATTAGTTGAGTATATTGAGAACCAAAATCAAGAATTAAGACTCCTTGTTTTTTGAATAAATTCATTTCATTTCCCAGGTTTTCAACTCTGGTATAAATGATTCATTCGTGAGTTTATAATGAATTGGAGTTAAGCTTACATAATTATTAGCAATGGCATATCCATCCAGATCCATAGAATCATCGGCATTTAGCCTATTGCCAGTCATCCAAAAATATTTGCGTCCTCGTGGATCTTCACGACTCTCTAACCAATCTTCCCAAAATTCTGTACCCTGTTCTGTAACTTTATATCCTTGCATATCGCTTGAATTACAATTTGGAATATTTACATTTAACAATGTCCCTGTAGGTAATCCTTTCTCAATAACAATCGTAGAAATATTTTGAGTAATGGGTTTGGATGCTGAAAAGTCCCCTTTTCGAAGAGCGTCTAAACTAAAAGCAATGGATGGAATACCTAACATTGTACCTAAATTTGCTGCAGAAACAGTCCCAGAATACAGAATATTAGTACCAATATTCGCTCCCATATTAATCCCAGATACCACAAGGTCAGGTTTTTCATCTAAGATTGAATGAATCGCAACTTTCACACAATCTGCTGGCGTTCCATTAACAGAATATCCTTCAAATCCACCATGTCGGGTAATTTCTTGTATTCGAATTGGATCCGAAATTGTTATTGCATGCCCTACTGCACTTTTTTCCGTATTAGGAGCAACAACGGTTGGATTCCCAATCTGCGACATTGCTTCCCATAATGCATATATGCCAGGTGCATGTATTCCATCATCATTTGTAATTAAAATATTAGGCTTTTTCATTTTTAAGGATATGTACTAGTTGTGATAATTTTTGTTTCATTTCAGATCTTGGAACAATATGGTCAATAAAGCCTTTCTCCATGAGAAATTCTGAACGTTGAAATCCTTTTGGCAAATCTTGACCAATTGTTTGTTTTATAACTCTGGGTCCTGCAAAACCTATAAGTGCACCTGGTTCCGCTAATATTACATCCCCTAGCATCCCAAAACTTGCGGTTACGCCACCTGTAGTAGGATCAGTAAGGATTGGGATATACAATCCACCATTTTTAGCGAATTTGGCTAAATGTGCGCTTGTTTTAGCTAATTGCATTAAAGAGATGGCTCCTTCTTGCATACGAGCACCTCCTGACGCACATACCAAAATAAAAGGTAGAGATAATTCATCTGCTCTTTTGACTGCACGAGAAACAGCTTCACCAACAACTGAGCCCATGCTTCCACCTATAAATTTGAAATTCATGATGCCAAGTATAACCGGTAATTCGTTTATTGAACCTTGATAAATACGGATTGCTTCTTGCTCCCCAGTCTTAATTTTTGCTTCTTTTAATTGATTTGTATATTTTTTTCCCGTCTTAAATTTTAAAAAATCCTTTGATTGTAAATTAGTAAATAATCGATTTGCACTTCCATGATCCAAAATCAACTCTAGATAAACTTGAGGAGATACTCTAAAATGATGTTTGCAATGATGACATACCATTCGGTTCTTTTCTAATTCTGGTCGATAAATTATTTCCGTGCAAGATGGACACTTTTCCCATAATCCATCGGGGATGGATTTTTTCTCGGATTGATTAATCTTTTTATCTTTTCGTTTAAACCATGACATGAGATTTAATGTTTCCCTTTTTCATCACAATGGCATCTTCTCCGTCGTGATAATAGTTCTGGCGGATGTCAATTTCTTCAAACCCACATCCTAAATATAGTTTTATCGCAGGATAATTTGTTCGTTTTACGTCTAAAAAAACAGAAGATTCATCAGGAATTGAATCAAAATATTTTTCTAGTATTAACTTCCCATACCCTTCACCTTGAATGGATGGCAAAATTGCTACATTAATAATTTCATGTTCATCCATTATTTGACGACACATTAAATAGCCAATTATTTCATTATTATGTTCAAGGACATAACATTTTTTTGTTTTTGTACTCGCTAATTCTTCCATTAATTGATTTTTTGTCCATGCATTCTCATTAAATGCAGCAACTTCAATATTAACAATAGAATCAAAATCATTTTCATCAGCTATACGAAAAATCATTTTGGACTTCCAAAATTAAAAGGCGAAATATAATCAGGAACTATCATTTTAGGATCTTTTTCAACCCAATCATTAAAATATATTTCACCTAATTCAGCGATACTTGTGGACGAAGGTTGTGCTTTTATATTATTTTGGAATTCATGTGCAAAATTTTCACAGCCCCAGTGAACCCATTTTAATTCGCCTGAATCATTTTCCGATACTTCTTTCCAAGAATATATATCAACTATATTCTTTGGGACGATTGTATTATCAAAATTTTGAAACGATTGATAATATACCTTATCTCCATGAGAATGGAGCAATACTCCAATAGTTCCATCCTGTTTAGATACATGGGCAATTGACATTAATGTTGGAACAGGTATCAAAGGTAAGTCTCGACTAAAAGCCAATCCTTTGGCAAAGCTTAATCCCACTCGTAATCCTGTGAATGAACCAGGCCCAATTGAAATTGAAATCCCATCTAAATCACTTAATTCGAATGATGATTGATTTTTTATTTCGTAATAATAGGATGGAAGTATTTCAGCATGCTTCCGTTTTGAATCTGATTCAACTGTGTATATATTTTCCCCATCCTTCCTATAAGTAATTCCGCAAATATTTGATGATGTTTCAATCGCTAATATTTTCATATCTTAATTTCAATACCATCTATTTTAACATTCCTAATATTTGCATTTTCACTATTTCGTTCAAGATGTACTTTAATAGTATCCGAAGATAATAAAGTTTCAATTTTTTCCGCCCACTCTATCAAAGTAACACCATCATATGGATGTAAATAATCGTCACCACCAATAGCGATAAAATCGATTGGCTTTTCAATCCGATAGCAATCAATATGATACAGTTTGTGCGGTGTTCCTTCATATTCGCCAACTAATTTAAATGTTGGTGAACCTACATGTTCTTCAATTAATAGTCCTTTAGCAAATCCTTGAGAAAAGGTAGTTTTGCCAGCACCCAAGTTTCCCATCAACGCAAGGACAGATCCTGATGGTATTATCTGTGCTAATTTTGCTCCAAATGCTTGAGTCTCTTCTACTGAATTCAGTTTAGTTTGAATCATTTTCCGGTCAGAGTTGCGACAGGGACTAACATTTCTTCCATTGAAATGCCACCATGCTGAAAACTATTTGAGTACATAGATTGAAATTTATGTACTTGGTTAGGGTACACAAAATAAATATCATCTTTAGCCATGATATAACTAGGTTGTTCACCAAACGATGGAAGTCTATATTGGCTTGGATCTTTTATCACAAGAGCATTACGTGATTTTGTGTTCAAATTACGACCATATTTATACCGAACTCCAGAAGAAGTATCCCTATCTGCGGCTACCATGACATCCCTTTGGACACGAATACTCCCATGATCGCTGGTTATAATTACTTTATAATCACTTTCTGCTAAAACTTTAAGAACATGGAATAACCAAGAACTTTCAAACCAAGTCTTGACTGCCGTTCGATAGCCAGATTCATCGGGAACCATTTCTTTTAATACATCCAACTGAGAACTTTTATGCGCAAGTATATCTACAAAATTGACTACGATTGCCAAAATATCTTGTTTTAAATAATCTTGGATTCTGTTTTTAAATTTTTTCCCTTCTCCAACAGCCCATATTTTATGATAATGGAAGGATTTATGTCCATTCCCACTCCTACCTAGTAAATCCTCAAAAAAGATTTTTTCGAGCTGATTTAGGCTGGGAGCATGTTCCTTCATCATTTTCCCTTGCTCTGGATATTTCTTTATCATTTCATCTGGGTACAACCCACAAAATATTGCATTTCTTGAATAAGGAGTTGCTGTAGGCAATAATGATAATTGATAATCCATTGAAACATTAAAATATTTTTTAATATCCGGCATAATAGCCATGAGTTGATCATGCCTCATACAATCCACTACAATAAAACAAACTTTTTGGTCATTATCAATTTCTGGTTTAATAAATGACTTATAAAATTGTGGAGAAAGTGTTGGCTTCTCTTCGCTATTTAACCATGATGTATAATGCTTTTCTATAAAATGAACAAATTCTCGATTACAGGATTGTAATTGTTCTTTCAATATATCACCAAGTCCAGTATCTCTATGTTCATCAAACTTTAATTGCCATGTTACTAGTTCATTATAAAGATCCCACCATTCATCAATAGTTAATTCATTATGAAGCTTTTGACTTATTTTTTGAAATACTTTTAAATAATCGGTGGTAGCTTTTTCTTCCTGAATTTTACTCTGTTCCAAAACTTGCTTACATGCCATCAATATTTGATTTGGATTAACAGGCTTAATTAATAATTGAGCAATATACTCAGAAATAGCTGCATCCATTAACCACTCATCTTCACTCTTCGTAATCATAATGGTTTTAGTATCTGGACGAACAGATTTAATTTGTTTCAATGTTTCAAGTCCATCCATTCCAGGCATAGTTTGATCCAATAAAATCAGATCGAAAAAAGTATTTTCAGCCAACAAAACAGCATCTCTCCCATTCGTTGCTGTTGTAAGTGTATACCCTTTTTCTTCTAAAAATAGGATATGTGGTTTAAGATGATCTATTTCATCATCAACCCATAATATATGTGCGCGAGGTTTATTCATATTATTTAGATGCTTAAATTACAAATTATAGTAAGATATTTACTCAGAATCTTACTTTGTAGTCATTGCCCAGACACCATCCCATTCTTTGGGTGGTGGACTGTCTTTAAAATGAATACATCTATCAATAAAAACCGCCGATGGCGTTGTGTTTCGACTGACAAAATGATCTTCTAATTCTTCAGATTCTTTGAAACTATTAATGGCCAAATCCCATTCTTGATTATGATAGAATTCAATCCCTTGATCAAACTTCTCAATTAATTTTTTAATATTATCATCACCATTTTCTTTAGTTGAGATTAATTCATATACTTTTACAGGGATGTGTTTTCCTTTTACCATGACAAAGTCGATAAATCTATAGATGAAATCATCTTTAGTTGCTTCAAAGGTATTTTCACCCACAAAATTATATATTCCATATTGTTTTGCTAAAGATTCAAGACGAGCCGCAAGATTAACCGTGTCTCCCATCATTGTATAATTCATTCTCATTTCTGATCCCATATTCCCAGTAACCATTTTGCCTGAATTCAATCCGATTCGGTGGCGCATATAGTAAACAATATCAGGCCAATCACCTTCTGACTCCCACTTAGCACGTAATTTCCTTAATCTATCCTGCATCTCCAAAGCAGCATAACATGCTTTTCTTTCATGCTCGTCGACAGCCAAGGGTGCTCCATAAAAAGCAACAATTGCATCACCTATATATTTGTCTAGAGTTCCCTGGCTATTTAATAAAACATCTGTCATTTCTGTTAAATATTCATTCATTAATCGAACCATTCTTTCGGGTTCTAACGCCTCAGAAAATGTTGAAAAATTTTGTATATCTGAAAAGTAAGCAGTATGATATCCTTCTATCCCGCCTAATTGTGGAGCTTGTTTCTCTTCATACATTTGCTCAATTAGCTTTGGGGATATATAAGCCCCAAAAGTAGAACGAAGGAATTTTTTATCCTGTTGTTCATGCAAAAACTGGAAAATGACGTTACTTGAATAAGTGAAAACAATTGCAACGATTGGTGCAACTATGGGCATTACATAACTTTCACCCATCCCTGGTAATGCTGATGAAAGTGATGCATCAATACTTGGTGGGACAAACCACTGAGCTACTGTTTTAGGTAGCCACCATATATCATTAATGAATAAACCAATTGCAACACCATAATAAATAATACATTCACCTAAAATTAGTACACCAGCAAGAACAGGATGAACTTGCAATTTGGTTAATAAAATAAATGCTAATACAGACAAAAAAGTAATTAATAGAAAGTTTTCAATTGGATAGGATAACCCTGTTTTATATAATCGGGTTAATTTTCCACCAAATATAGACAGATGGTTGTTATGCAATATTGTTTGAATTGCATTTGCATGCGTTTCCATTCCAGGAGTCAATTGACTCAAATTCATATAATTATAAAATGGTGTTGATTTAACATCATGCAATACTTCTACTGCTACGCCTAATATTACAATTTTATTGTAAAATGGGGATTTTGTAATATCATAACTTTCCCCAAAACCAAACTGCAATGCCATTTCTTTTCTATCTAATGGGTCTTCAATTGATTTTATCCACTCGGGCATTTCACCAGGCAAAAATTGGTCCATCCAATTTAAATCTTCATCAACATATTTCAGGTCATAATCCTTTGTATCCATTATTTGCGCCATAGAATATCGTGGAAATGTGCTCCAAGGAGGTAAATTTTTCTCCCCTGGCATTTTATAACCAGATGGAGGCCCATAATAATTCACTAAAAAATTATTTGTAGGACCGTTTGCTTGAATTTGATAGGGACCATATGACCAAGATAAATCTTGATAATTAAATTTGGGTAATGTGGTATCAGGCAACCCTACGAATGCTTTCACACATTTTAAAGCAAGGCTTAAATAAGCTTGATCTTTTTCATGATCCATATATCCTGCAATACTATATTCTCTTGAAAAACCATCAATATCCATCATATCATTGATTAATCCAGTTTCCGGATTTGCCTGCATAATTTTCTCTACAGGATAAGCAATATATTGAGGTGGATTTAAAGTAGGTTCACGAACCATTTTAACGTTTATTACAACTTCAGCACCCTTTTCTTGAGCTTTTCGTATTGAAGATGCTAATATTTCATCACCGTGGGTTGGGATAGGGATTTCACTATTAGTGTCACCCAAGAATAAATGATAATCACGTAAATATTCTGAACGTGTATCCGGTGAATCAAACTGAATATCAAATGCAATTACCTTTGCTCCAGCATTGGATAAATTTTCAATGGCTTTAGCCCATACGTCTCCTCTTGGGTATGGCCATTTTGATGGTATAAGTCTCCAGGCTTCATCATCTACTTCGACAAGAACTATATCTGTACCTATCTTTGTGATTGTTGAATCTGATGCTCTCCATCCAGTTAAAGGGCCACGTACCGCATGAAAACGATAATCATATGTTTTTAATTCTAAAAAATCAAAAACACCAGACCAATGTAATATAATAACTAAAATAATTGAGCCAATAGTAAGCCCTATATCTATAGCATGCTTTTTTATTAATCGAATAAAGTTATTTATCAAAATTTGTAACCCAAAGTAAAAATGGCACCAGAGGTATTTACTGAAAAAGATTCACCAAATTCATCAATATTCCCGTCAGAATTATTATCCAAACCATCTGTTTTTAAGAATTGACTATGATTTAATCGAATATTACTTGAAAAATTAAGGGATAAATTGTTAATAATGGACCAATTCAGTCCTAATGTTCCACCATATAAATTGATATTCCCTTCGCTTCCTTCACTTGATAAAACATCTGCGCCACATCTAATTTGTAAACGGTTTTCAAATATACCATATTGTCCACCAATACCAACTGAACGCCACTGCATTTCTTTTATCATAATAACATCAGATGAATCTCTATATGGAATTTCCAAATTAGTCTGATTAAAAGATAAATTTGTTTTTAAAGGAATTGAAAATCTTGAAGATATATTTGCACTCAATGTTGTTGAATTCGTCTTGGAAAAGAAATAATCAGGTCGTCGTTCTGATAAAAGTAAATCTGAGTATTTTATACTGTTAAGGCTGATGGAAATATTATTGAAATTTTTACCAAAAGATGCAGGTAAATTAACAGACAATAATGTATTTAAAGCTTGAGTCTTTTCTCTTGGGTCGGATAAATAATCACCCGCTGTATCTACCGTCAATGAATCAATATCATTATTTTTTTTAGATGATTGTATATTTACAACAATTGATGGTGCGCCCGGTCCCGGGACTAAGGTAAAATTCATCGAATATTTCGTTGTTCTAAGAGGCTCTACCGTTGTGTAGGAAATATTATTATCCTTATACTGATATCCAAAAACAACGGATAATTTTCGTTCCAAAACTGAAATTCGATTATTTAGATTAAATTCTCGAATATTTGTAGTTAAATATGGATTACCAAGAGATTTATATTGAGGACCAACCTGTCTATACTCCACTAATAAATTATTAAATGAATAGTGACCCTTCAGTCTAAAGAAGAATGCAGATGATGGCATATTAACATATGCTGCCATTATATTTTCTTCCATAGCCCTAATATCGATAGGAGACAAAGGAATCATATTAGTGTTAATAGTAAAAATATCCTTATAATTACTTGGGCTTGGTAAGGTTAATGTGTCGATGGGCGAGAAAGAACTTTCGCCAATGCTTCCATCATCATTATAAATTTTACCGATGAAACCGTCCAATGAATCATCCAACGTAGTGTCCATCTCGGCTAAAGTCATTTCATCATTCCAAATATCAGTATTATAGAAACTCATATTCCACCCCATTTGAAATAATAATTTTCTATTATCCATAGCTGATTCAAAATCAAAGCCAAAAACAAGATTATCTTCTGGCGAATTTCCGGACCAATTATGATCTGGAAATATTATAGTATCTCCTTGAGCTAGAACAGCAGAATTAAACGAATTGAAAGTATAATCACCTGCTTCAATCCCATACCCCAATGAATCCACTGAAAATTCAATTTTATCAGAAATGGACTTAGAAACTTTATTTTTATCATCTTTAGCCTTCATAACATGAAGACCCGCTTTAATTTTATTAAACATCGAGAATGAAAGTTTAATTACATTAACTTCCCTAGGGAACGTATACCCAGTCCGACTCATGTAATATTTTGTAAAATTAGTACTATCAGTAACTGTGGCATCTCCTAAAAGGGTATATCCGCCATTTGTATAATCTTGATATTGGACTGTTTCGTTCAATTTACCTGAAATAGTTTGAAGTCTGAAAAAAGGTAAATGAATATCTATTAATTGACCACGAATTCGTTTTCCATCAATAATATAGGGAGATATGGATGGATATACATCCCCATACTCTATTTTCAAATAGTCTGTAATAAATAGACTAGTAGTAGTACGATTTAGAGGTTGAAGAAATTCTGATTCTCTTGAAGTTTTTCTAAAGTTGACTCTTCCTTTAATCCAACTTAATTCAGCAGAAAGCTTACCATTTATTTCAGCCTCATTTATCGATGAACCAGAAGCAGAATTGTTTGATGCTAATGAATTAATATTTCCTTTATATAATAATTGTTCTACAACATTCACCATAGATTTTGTAATTGTAAATGACCAAATAATCGGTTCAATCTCTATTCCATAAGTCGTAATAAAATTCAATTGAACTGTATGTAATCCAATATCAAGATCATTAGGTGTGACCGAAAGAATATTTTGTTCTAATATTGCAAAATCTGAAAAATCTTTACCATCAATTAAAACAGTATATTTGGTTGAATCAATATTTGGCGAATTAAAAGTTGATACAGCAATCACAACATCTTCTGGACGAATAAAGGATCCAGCTTCAGGTGATAAAACTAAAACATCTGAAATAACTTTTGATTTCGATATTTTGTTAATTTGTCCGAACTCCTTTTGTGTAATCTTTTTTCTTACGGATATGGTTAAAGGAGCGTCAAAGGGATCATTATTTAAAGGAGCAGATAATTTTGCGCCATATGGCATATCCATGATGATCACATATTCAATTCCGGGAGACAAAACTTGTTCTTTTGGAATTTCACCGTACCATGACAAACCATCTTGACGCAAATGAATTTCTTGATAACTTAATTCTCCAATTGGCCTGAAGAATATGGAGCCTTGAGAAACTGGTTGATCTTTTAATAACATAATCGAAAGTTCTACAGCATCTCCTTCTGTTGAATTTCCAGGATTTTTATGGTAAAAATATTCAGTAGATTGAGCTGATATAGTTGATACTAATATTATTAACCAAAAAATATATAAATATTTTTGACGATTAAACATAGGGTGAAATATTTTTGATTAGATGTCAATCAATATCTATCGATAATTGATTAACAATGATTTTTGTTCACCATTCGGTCCCTCAAAATATATTCGAATTTGTGACTCTTCTGATTCATCATCCTCTGGATCAATCGGAATATTTGAGGTATTGGTTTCATCTATATTTACCTGCCCATCTGGGGTTGATGTCCCAGTATTACCTTCAGTTACATCTAAATTTAATCCTGTTTCAATATTTAGAAGATTAACAATTCCTTCTAATCCTAAAACTTGATCCCCTTCAGACTCATTAACAATTAGCCAGAAATCTGTCCCTTTCACAGAAGCAACTGATGTGGGTGTTTGAATGATAAATTCACCTTTTCGCTGATCAGTAACTATAGCACGAAGCGTTCCTTCATCGATATCTATTTTTTTTGCTATACTTGCAGCTGATCTTTTGCCTGTTACCACAATTTCAGAATTTTCTTTTAGCTTTAAAGTAGATTTATCATCTATAAAAATAATAGCAGCAAAGGCCATACTTCCTGTTCTTATTCTATCGCCATCGTCAAGGATAGTACCTGGTTTCAATTTTCCAAAATCTCTTTCACCAACCTTTTGAAGCTCTACTGTTCCATTTACCTTTGTTGCAACTGCAATCTTAGCACCAAAAAGTGACGATGAAATAACTAAAACAATTACAAAAATAATGGATTTCATTTTATGGCTCATCATTCTTCAACCTGGATATTTATAATTTCATAATCATTATTCATAATTTGGTTTAATATATAAGTAACACTGGCTTCATCAACAGAAACACTATTTACTTCTACATCTCCAGATGGTAAATACCCACCCAATGGACTCTCATTTGAAAATAATGCATTAAATTGTCCATCCCCTAGTGTTTGCTGTAAAGCTATCAATAGTATATTTGTTAACTCTGGAGTTGATTCTATTTCACCAGCAGTACCTAATTTGAAAGCAAAAATGGATGATTGCATTTCGTCACTACCAGTTGTAGTTGGGAGTGTAACTCTGACCTGCCAAGCATATATTTTACCCTCTTCCAATGGATAAGCACCTGAAAATGGATATTGAAAAGATGTCGCATTCCCAATTGGTTCCCAAGATTGACTTTGGTTAAATGGTAAAACTCGTTGTTCCTCAATTGCATCTTCTAGAGATGAATGAATGGATGGGTTAAATTCACCAACACGTATAAACGTCTGGCAGCCGCCACACGTTTGTGAGTGCCACTGGAATATTGGAAATGTAGTGTAGAGTAAGTTATCTAATGTATCAGCTAATGCACCGCCTGGGTTTTCTAGTGTAATAGATACAGGGGTTGAGACAACAATAGTTTTACTTTCTTCAGCTGCAATTGATAATGCATCAGGTTCATATCCAGCAGACACCATTAATTCAAACGAATAGTTCCCATCAGAAATTTTCCCACTAGTTAACATAGATGAAATTATAGCTTCAGAATCTGCAGGATTAATGATATCCAATAATTCTCCAGTCATCGTAACAGGATTGGGAGGAGATCCCATGTCATATATAACGGTAGTCTGTGCTGAAACATCACGATTATCGATTAATAAATCATTTTGAATCATAAATGGATTGGTTTCTACTTCTACAATTGTTTGGGGTGCTGTTATCCCTAATGCAGGGGAAACTAATGATGCCTTAAACCATACTTTTATATAAATAGGGTAAACATCCGAGTGAATTTGGTATCTAAAAATAGGTACGTCAGAAGAACCATCTTGTATATTAAAACTGCTCACATAATATGTGGCATATTCATAAATCTCACCTGTTAATGTTAGATTTTGACTTTTTAGAGGAAAGGTAGTTCCATAGACAAGAAACAATAAAAAGAGAGAGTATTTTTTAAGCATCATTTGTGTATCACCTTTTGGTAAATGAAATTTACATTTAATTAATACAGTGAACCAAAATAAAAAACCCTTCGAAATTTTCATTTCGAAGGGTTTAAATGTTCCCGGCAACGTCCTACTCTCCCACACTAGTCTCCCGTGCAGTACCATCGGCGCAATAGAACTTAACTTCCGAGTTCGAGATGGAATCGGGTGTTTCCTCTATGCTATAGTCACCGGAATAAATTTTTTGGAAATTGACGTGGTTGTATCATTAAAAATGATAATATTGGTAAAGCCATTCGGCTAATTAGTACCACTCAGCTGAAAATGTTACCATTCTTACACTTGTGGCCTATCAACGTCGTCGTCTCCGACGAGCCTTATTACCTTGTGGTAGGGAAATCTCATCTTGGAA
>ENA-OREN01001501-OREN01001501.1-marine-metagenome-genome-assembly--contig:-NODE-1501-length-27034-cov-12.085173_pt1 | contig 27034 bp, 24 predicted proteins | sample MGYA00248624_ERZ508555 | MGnify/ENA primary metagenome ERZ508555 (study PRJEB26222, sample SAMN06267773) | marine metagenome | isolation source: Saanich Inlet, British Columbia, Canada | place...
AGGTCCACATCGGTCCAACCAGTGAAACGATTTTCTAAATTCCATTGGCTTTCACCATGGCGAAGTAAAACTAGTTTATACATATTGTTCCTAAAACCTTGCTTAGTCAGTCGCAAAGTTCACAAAGATTTACAATGAAAAAAATAAAGGAAAATAAAAAAATCTACCCAAGCAAAATTGGGTGATTAATATTAGGAGATTAATGGTAGTATTTTTTCAGTAGATTTGAACATGTGCGGACGCAAAACACTCACTCGAGATATGCAATCTATTATTGAAGAATTGGCTATCGAGGAATGGTATGATGACAATTTTCATCCCAGTTTTAATATAGCACCTACTCAAACATCTCCCATCCTTATCAGTCATGGGAAATCAAGAATTGTAAAGCCCATGAAATGGGGATTGGTCCCGAGTTGGTCTAAAGATGAATCCATTGGACCCAAAATGATTAATGCGCGATCTGAAACACTCACAGAAAAACCATCTTTTCAAAACTTGATCAATCAAAATAGATGTGTGGTTATCGCCGACGGTTATTTCGAATGGAAACGGGAAAGTGATGGCAGCCAACCTTATTATATCTTCCATCCCGAAAATAAACTCCTGCCCATGGCGGGTTTATGGACAACCTGGGAATCATCCACGAGCAAAATTATGCATTCCTATACTGTTATTACAACATCACCACAAAAAGAAATTCGACACATCCATAACCGCATGCCGGTTATATTGAATCCCATGTCAATTGATGAATGGATCTTTTGCGATACAGCACCATCGAACCAGGCGATCACAAATCTTGTCCCCTTTTCAAAACCACTCACTTTCAACCCTGTTTCAACATTTGTAAATTCTCCAAATAATAATACCATTGATTGTATTAGGTCTACGCAAGACTCTTCTACTTTGGAACTTTTTTAAGAATTTAAATTATAGAATTATTAAACATATTTTTTTTGTAAAATCCCATTTTAATTACGAAATTCTACCCACTCAAGAACTAATCTAACTAATCAGTTCTTGAAATAGATAACCAAGGAGAATACAATGAATCGTTATACGCGAATCGTAGCTAATACTTTTATTTTTTCCCTCACATCAATCCTATTTGCACAAATGACAGTTTCTGGAACTGTTACGGATGCTGCAACTGGATCTGCACTTTCTGGTGCAAATGTTGTTGTAGATGGCACGGATCTGGGTGCAGCTGCAGATGCTGATGGTGGATATACATTAAGTAATGTACCCAATGGCGCAACTATCACAGCATCCATGATTGGGTATACGGATGCATCAGCCACAGCTGGAGGTACAGTTAATTTTGCATTAACTAGTTCTGCGATTGAAATGTCCGGACTTAATGTTATTGCTAACAGGGTTGATGCAAAATCTAGTTATACCTTTACTGATGTAAACCCTGAGGAGCTTGATTTACGATTAGGAGCAAGAGGTATTCCACAGGCATTAAGTCTAACTCCTAATGTATACGTCGAAACGAATGGTGGAGGCTACGATGACGAAAATATGTTAGTTAGAGGCTTTACTGATAACTATACATCGTACTTAATAAATGGTGTTCCAGTTAATGATATGGAAAATGGGAATCTTTATTTTTCAAATTGGTCAGTTTTAGCTGATGTAGGCACCAGTGTACAGCTTCAGCGTGGACAAAGTGCCGTGAACTTGGCTACACCAAATGTTGGTGGTACGGTTAATTTTGTCAGCGCTCTACCAAGCCAAGATGCGTCGGGAAAAGTAAAATATCTTTTGGGTAATGGTAATCATAATAAAGTTACTGCTATGGCAAGTACAGGCTTAATCATGGATGGTAAAGGGAGTATTATGATTGCACTTGGCAAAAGATATGCAGATAATTATGGCAATAAAGATGGAACCTATTCTGATGCTGCATCCTATTATTTGAATGGTTCTTATGCCTTGAATGATAAAAACCGGTTTGAGTTTATCACTCTGGGCTCACCCCAGCGTCATGGTCATGCGTTCTATAATTCTAGAGTAAAGAACTGGGATTGGGAGTATGCAAAAGAGCTGGGTGATGCATCTGCAACAGCTGATGATGAATATCCAGGCGGCCAAGACTATAATTTCCTATATAATACTATTACACCTGAAGCTGCGTCAAAACTTGGTAAAACAGCCAGGGCAGACTGGATGCCATTCTCTGGGTGGAATTTTAAAGAAGCTGATCAACAGTTTGATAATGCAATGATATCTAGACACAATTATTTTTTTAGGCCTATCACTACCTTGAATCACTATTATAAGGCCAATGATGATCTAAATATTATGACTACATTGATACATGTTGGTGGAGAAGGTGGTGGATCAAAGAGAAGAGGTAGTGGTAAATATGGCGACAACGGATATGATTTTACAGCAATGATTTTGGAAAATGCTTCCGCTGGAATGGATTCTACGGGCACAGCTTTAGGACTTACAGGTAATTTATCGACCTCAATTTTAGCTGGCAGTAGAAATAACCACTATACCTATGGTGTTATGAGTAAAGCTACATACACCATGAATGATAATATGAATGTTACTGCTGGAGTTGATGTTAGAACCGCAGCAATCGAACATTACAGACAGGTCTTTGATCTCCTTGGCGGTGATTATTTTTTCAATGATAATAATGCAAATCACACCGGAACCCAACAATACTATAAATTAGGTGATAAATATGATTACGATTTTACTAATAATGTGGACTGGGCTGGTGGTTATATGCAGGCTGATTACAGTACAGGATTATTAAATACTTTTGTAATGGGTGGTTACACAACTACAAGTTTCAAATATGAAAATCGAATGACTAATCCTTTTATAAGTGTAGAGTCAGGATCAGCAAGTGGGAATCAATTAAAAGCTGGAGTTAGTTATAATCTAAGTGATGATTTAACAGTTTTTGCAAATGGCGGTTTACAGGTTCTTACACCTGCTTTTGATAAAATAATTGATGATTATGCTGGAGAGCTGACCAAAAATTATCAAAATGAAAAAGCTACAATAGCAGATTTTGGATCTAGATTTAATTTGCTTGGTGGTAACCTTCGTGGATCTGTTAATTATTATTATACAGTTTGGCAGGATAGACAAATCAGAGTGGGTGTAGATAATATCGATGCAAACAATGATGGCTATGCTAATATCACGGGGCTAAGCCAGACACATTCAGGTTTAGAATATTCCTTTGCTTACAGAGCTCTGACTTTTCTAAGATTAGATCTAGTTGGTCATTTTAGTAATTGGGAATACGCAGAAAATGTATCAGCCACATATATTGCAGATGCAGCAAATCCAGATAGCCCTGAGGATTACAATCTATATATAGCTGGTTTAAAAGTTGGCGGTGCCCCTCAGAGACAGTTAAACCTAATCACAACGTTTAATCAAGGTCCGTTGGTAATTTCAGCAGAAGTTGAAACAAGTGATAACTATTATGGCTCTTTTGATCCAACCTCGAGAACATCACCAGGAGATGAAAAAACTCAGGCTTATAAAGCTCCTTCAAGAATGGTAGTAAATGTACATGCTGCTTATACAATGGCAGTATCCGGCTATGATGTTGGTGTAAACCTCTCTGTTTTTAATGCTCTAAACGAAAAATATTTAGGTTTAGTACAAGATAGTGATGGTACAATAGCAAATGCAAAAGCACACATGGGACTGCCAATGACTTGGAGTTTAGGTCTTACTTTAGGTTTTTAGTTTTATTATATAGTTTATACAAAAAAGCCCTCATTTTGGGGGCTTTTTTTATAGTCTTGAATTCAACTCTTAAGTGCAACTCAAAGACTGGTTGTAGAAAAAGCGGAGCCGCTGTAGGCTTCGCACTTTTCTCACCGTCAAATAAGAGGTGCACAAATGAAACACTACAGCCAGCTCACGCTGGAAAAAAGATACGGAATATATTCGTTGCTTAAAACAGGACTTACACAATCGAAGATTGCCGAAGTGATTGGCATTCACAAATCGACCGTTAGTCGAGAACTTAAACGGAATCGTGGTGGTCGGGACTATCGCCCCAAACAGGCCGATGCATTTGCGAAAGACCGACGGCAAACTAAAGTCCGGCCCCGTATTGACGGCAGTACTTGGGTCTTTATTGAACGATTGATATGTAAAGAATGGAGTCCTGAGCAAATCAGCGGTTGGATGAAGAAAAACATGAAAATATCTATCAGTCATGAATGGATTTACCAATACGTTCTTAAAGACAAACTGGCTGGTGGTTCTCTGTATCTTCATCTACGTTGCAAAAAGAAAAGAAAGAAACGTTATGGATCCAATGAACGACGGGGCATCCTTAAGAATAGAATCGGCATAGACCAAAGACCGGCCATCGTTGACACGCGGTCTCGTGTGGGAGACTGGGAAGCGGATACAATCATCGGAAAAGCCCATAAGCAGGCTATCGTCTCTATAACGGAAAGAAAGTCGGGACTTGCCCTTATTTACAAAGTGGATCGAAGAACAAAGGAAAACACCGAAGGTGCGATAAAACGATTGTTGGGTTCTATCTCTAAACAAGTTCATACGATTACGTCCGATAATGGAAAAGAGTTTGGAAATCATGAAAAAATCGCAAAGGGACTGAAATGTAACTTTTATTTTGCTCATGCGTATTCTTCCTGGGAAAGAGGGACCAATGAAAATACCAATGGTCTCATCCGCCAATACTTTCCAAAAAACAGAGACTTTCGAACCATAACACATAGTGAGATAATCCATGCCATGAAAAGACTTAACAATCGTCCGAGAAAAAGACTTGGGTACAAAACACCCAATCAAGTATTTTTTGGAGAATCATTCAATGTTGCACTTACTACTTGAATCCAGCAGTTAAAATATATCCGGGAAATTGATATCAAAATAGTGATGGCAATTTATCTTCAAAATTTAGGCCAAAGACCAAACCTACAGAAGACCAGTGCGAACTTGCAATATCACTCGTGATATTTGCTACCCAGTTAAACTGAGTTACCATCCCTATAGCTAAAGGCGTGGGTGATAAATTAAAGACCGCAGAGTAACCTGCAGTAAAACCGTACCCAGGGGATATAAGACCGGCTCCCATCTTGAAACCCATTTCCATATTCTTTGGAAGCCAATACCAGGAAAACTTTGGGTCTAACTGGGCCACCAGATAGTAACTTAATGTTTGAAAATTTTCCTCTGTAGAATCTGATTTAAAATCATACCAGTTCATTTCCAGACCAAGGTTTATATCCATTTGCCGAATTTTAAAAAGATCCCGCCGACCCAATCCAATGGTATACCCTGTTTGTGCTGTATGGTTTTGAAGGGCTTGTTCAATTGAGAATGGAGTTGTATAAGCAAAAGTTATAAACGATTTATCGCCAAGATCTGATGAATCCCGGATTGCTTTTTTCATAAGTTTTGCAGCTTCTTTTGCTTTCTTTTTAGCTTCTTTTTTTGCCTTCTTAGCATCTTTATGAGATGTTTTTGCATCTTTCTCTGCATATCGCTCAACTTCTGTAGCTTTTTTTACTTTTTCTGCAGCAGCAGCAGCAGCAGCAGCCATGAGCCTTGCATCATTTGCTTCTTTTTCTGCAACAAGCATTGACTCAATTGCTATCGTTGCTTGTTTTTTTGCATCATCCATTTCAAATTTAAATTGTTTTACATCTTGTGCATTTTGTTTCGCCTTCAGCAATATTTTTTCTGCTTCATTCGCTCTTAGTTTTGTCTCTTCCAATTTCTTTTTAGCTTCTGCTACTTTTTGGTTTGCTTCTTTAAGAGCAATTTCAGTTTTTTTATAAAACTCAAGAGCAATTTCCACTGTTCCTACATCCAATAAACCATGATCAACAATCTCTCGGCCAGTCCATTCCAGTTTATAGGCATACTTGTCTGGCTGCATAAAAGGAATAATTTTCCTTTCTAATTCCTTACCGTCTCCATTCGTAATGATTCGTGTTGTTTCTCCATCTTTTAGACTATGGATAAATTCAATTGTTTGGGTTATACTATTCTTAGTATTAAAATATTGTATCATTCTAAGATAAGCGCCTCTTTCCCAGAAAATTAGATGGCGACCAACAAATTCACCATTGGAGTCAAAATAAGACGATTCCACCACCTCTGCTACCATGGAGTCATCTTTATGCATGCTATAATTAAAATGATAATAAAAATAGGTAAAGCCTAGTTTATCTGTAAAGGACACTTCAAAAGGACGCCCATCTTTCCTGCTTTTGACATCAGCTATCCATCCGGGACGAATATAACTCAATTGGTCCGCATAAAGATATTTATCCAGGCGCTGTGCATTCCCAGTTGTATGAAATTCTACTTTATATTCGGAACGTGCACCAGACTTTGACCAGAGTAAATGATAGGTTTCTTGCTCTTCCCTGTCTGCCCCAAATCGTGTAACCGTCTTGATCCGGGCATCTTTATTATATTTGACCTGGTAGTAGTCTTGCCCATAAAAAGTCTGAGGATCACCCTTCAGGTCTAAAACTCGACGGTATGGATTCCAATATTTGTAATGATCAATCGCCCCGACTTTAATGTCCCATTGTTTTATTTTTGGTTTTTCAGTAGCCACCAAAAATGATAGAAATAAAAAATAAACAAAAAACCAATTTAGGTTTGATCGATAGATTAGGCCAGCCCCCAACTCATGAGAAGGATCATTAGGGCAAAAATAGAAAACCCCGCCACAGATCCTAATTGGAATCGCATATTGTAATCAATCACATCATCATCCAGTGTTTGATAATTCAGCGCAATTGTTTCATGCTTCCCCTCATCCACAAATACATCTAAACGACCCATGACAAGAATATCATTCATCATTTTTTCTTTTGAAGTTCTTGCATTGGGATCTCTGGAATATTCTTCCGTGAAATAGCCCACTTTATGCCAACCGGGCAATACATCTACTGGGTGTTCTAAAGGCGAATGCCCAACCAGTTGATTATCTACATAAATGGGAAGGTCATCTGTATCGCAGAGAATCTCCAATGTTGTCCGTTCCCGAGCGTCTTTCCATGAAGTTGGGTGGGATATCTTCTGGGCATCTTTCAGGTTTGGAAAAACAAAAGATGGATTTACATCCTTGGGGCGTACAAAATCTGCATAGGTTAATACAACAAGCACCTTCTGACCATTATCATGCAGAACCACATCGGAAGATCCAATCTTCCGGGCGCTATGGAAAGAGAGTTGAAGTGAATTATTTGACCAATCCTGTTGAATATCTTGAATCGGGTAAGAAGTTAAATTTCTTGTGAAACCCGAATCCGGTTGAATGATATGGTAAAAATTCAGTATGAACCAATTTCCCTGTTCAATCCACCCGGCGATATCAGTACGCTGAATGGGCTTAGAAAGAAAAAAATTCAGTTTAATATTGGTCTCCCCAGATTCTGAGTTAGCAATATCGATGGTGGGCATTTCCTGACTCATTAGAGACCCTAAGATCAGGAGCCATAAAATAAATCCCCGCATGGCGAATTTTGGGGAAGTAGTTTTCATTTTATTCAGAAGATTCCGGGTCAGAAACAGCGAGGTTGATTCTTATTTTTTGTGTTCTTCCGTTGGGGATATAAATATCCTGAAAGTCAGGGACTTTCATGGTAAACTGTGATGGAATTGCGTTCGGATCAATTACTCGTACTCGGTGCCAACCTGGATTGACAGGTAATTTTTTGGGAACGGGTGTTTGTCCAATCAAACTTCCATCTATAAAAACATTAGCACCATCCAAATTGCATGTAAGCGTGAGATATGTTTTCCGTTTAGTTAAATCAGGTGGGAGTGTATTTAATATTTCCGGATTATCTAATTTTCTTGTCTCTTTCTTGACATTTTTTTTGATAGATGGTTTCTTTAATATTTCCTTTGCGGTCTCAAGAACAAATTTTTCTTCAATTTGCGGCTTTTTTCCCTTTTCAACTTTTTCTGCCACGGAATATGAAATATCAGGTTCTTGATCCGCCAATGCGCGAACTAATTCTCTATATGTACTTTCGCCAATTATCCCGTCCATATCCACGCTAGAAAATCCACGATCCGATTGAAATTGGTTCACTGCACTTTCTGTTAATGCACCATAATCACCATCTACGCCATTATTGAATACACCTGTTGAGCCAAGGTCATATCCTAACGCTACAAGGGCTCTTTGGAGCGCTTTCACTTCTTTGGGCCGTCGTGTCCCATTACTCAACATTCCATGGTCAATAATAAACGAAATATCAATATCCTTTTTGGAAATTGTTAATGGTTCTGGTGGCGGAGGGGCGGGCTTTTCCTGAACCGGATTTTTGACTATCAAGGGTTGGGGCACACTGAACTCATCCGCATTTTCTAAACTATCTTCTGTGGAGTACCAGTTGTTATACCAAACAAAATATTTTTCCGAACCATATTTTTCACGGGCATAAATAAACGAATCATAAAAAGGAGACCCTTTTGATTCTGTTTCTGGAAGGACAAATACCCTGTTCTCATTATTATCTTCGGATGCAGAAACTTCAGTTCTGATACTGTCACTCAATGATTCCCAAACCTGAATCAAGATTACCCGACTTGCCTGGGAATTGAAAACCTCAAAATCTTCGATTGGATGATCAAACAAATAGCCCAATTGGACTGATTCATTGTTTTCTGTCACTTCTAAATCAATAAGAGGAGGCTCTAATCCAATTCCATCCATTGAAGATTCATTGAGAGATACACTGTTGAGCGTAACATAAAACCAATTTTCTTGACCCACCCACCCAGCAATATTTCCAATATCCATAACATGACTTGTTACAATACGGAGAAGTGTCCCGTTACTTTTTTTATGGGTTGTTACCAGTTGAATTTCATTGGCATGTAATGTGGTGAGAAATAACACCACAAGCCCAATTTTGATCCCAAATATTGATCGTTTAAATTTCATTTAATTCCTGCCGGAGTAAAATCACTTCGTCCAGTTCTTCTTGGGGGTTTTCTCCATGTGACTCTTTTTCACGAATCTGGATACGAAGTAAATGAATTTTTTCTTTTAAAGGCATAGATTTTAAGATTTTCTTGCAATCGGATACAATTTGTTCAGGCGGAATATTTTTAGGGTCCGCAAATAGGATTTGTGCCACAGAATCACGTTCATGCTTATCCTGAAAATACTCGATAATTACAGATGATTCCACAGACAATTTCTTATCTAGTAAAAATTCAGCAACTTTTTTTAATAAAGGCGTTGTAAATAGAGCTAATGAGACATTCTCTCTCACATATTTGCGAGTTGTATCTTTTTCCAAAGCTAATAATTGCAATAATTCGATTTGAGCACGATCAACAGTACTTGTGAATTTTGGAGTTTCATCCCTTTGTTCAGTTTGGTCCGGATTCTGAACCGGATTAATGCGCTGGCTTTTCATTACACGAATAAGATCATGTTCATCTACTATTAATTTTTCTGATAAAATACGGACAAGGTCATTACGAACAATCCCGTCCTGAATGTTCCGGATCTCACGCATAAGATCTAAGATGTATTGCCGTCTATCTGCGCCTTCCAGGGATGGACCGCGATGAAATTCTAAATGAAAATCAAGAATGGATGTGGGGGATTCAATTGCAGATAAAACATCATTTCTCCCCTTATCTCTCACCCAATCATCAGGATCCTGATCCGTAGGTGGACAAACGATGGTGGGCTCCATTCCTGCTTTTAATAATACCCATCCAGCACGGATCGCAGCTTTCCCGCCAGCCTTATCTCCATCAAAAAACAAAACCACTTTTTGAGTAATACGGCTTAAGGCCAATGCATGTCTCGGTGTAAATGCTGTCCCTGAAACAGCCACAACCTGATGAATTCCTGCTTGGTAGAGTTGTAGAAAATCCATGTAGCCTTCCACCAAAACTGCATACCCTGTTTTTCGGATTGCATCCCGAGATGCTTGAAGTCCATAAAAGACATCACTCTTTTTATATAGAGGTGTTTCCGGGGAGTTCAAATATTTAGCAGGATCATCCACTTTAAAAATCCTTCCACCAAATGCAATGGGTTTCCCCGAAGGGTGGTGAATCGGGAACATGATCCTTGAACGGAAACGATCAAATGTACCTTTTTCTGATTGGGTAAATAATCCGGATTGATTAATATGAGATTTTGTAAATCCTTTACCGGTACACTGTTTCACCAATTGATCCCAACTGTCCATAGCAAACCCAACTTTAAACTGCTTCAAAATATCTTCTGTTAGTCCACGGTCTGTTAGATAAGTCAATGCACTTTTTCCACGCTGAGAGAATAAATTATCCTGAAAAAGTTTAACTGCAATGGTATGGAGTTCATATAATGAAGAATATAATTCAGAGCCACTATTACCCTCTTCAAATTGGATTGGTATACTATACCGATCTGCCAAAATTTTAATAGCTTCGGGGAATGTGATTTTTTGATATTCCATCAAAAATGAAAAAACATTTCCACCGGAACTGCAACCGAAACAATGGTATATCTGTTTTGCAGGTGCCACGCTGAAGGACGGCGTTTTTTCACCATGAAACGGACATAGTCCGAAATAGTTGGCACCGCGTTGTTTCAAATCAACGTATTGAGACACCACATCTAATATGTCTGCCGCGTCCCGGACTCTATCTACAATATCTTGTGGAATTTTTCCCATCAGGGTTGAGACAATTGTTTCAAATATGATTCACTCAAAGCGACGGGATCTTCCCAGTTAAAAAATTCAACCATATTGATTCTGATCAGATTGCTTTTTTTAGCGAATATTGAATTGGCTTCAATGATATTTGACCATTTCTGCAACGGCAGAATGGCCATGATCCAAATAAAAACCATCAAAATAAAAAACCCTTTTATCGATCCAAATACAAAACCTAGAGATAGGTTCATCCATTGGTTGCTTTTCGAAAGGAGTGCAATATGTACCATTTTTGTCAAGATTCTGGTAGCCATTAAAGTCACCGCAAATAACAGGGAGAAAGAAAGAAACATGCCCATCCATTCATCCATTTGCAACAGGTCATTCACTTTCACTGAAAATTTTGTACTATTGGATATAGAAATCAGAATTGCAAAAATGAGCCCTATTAACCTGCCGAACTCTTCAATGAGCCCTCGTTTAAATCCAATTACACCCAGCAATACAATAAATAATAAGGCCAGGCCATCCAAGAACCAGGACATTTATCCCAACAATTCCCTCAAGATCACGTTGGCAGTTTTTCCATCGATGGACCCGGCGCCACGCTGCATAACAACCGGCATCACTTTACCAATATCTCCCATTCCAGTTGCGCCCGTTTCTTCAATAATAGCAACAACTATCCCACGTATATCATCTTCCGACATCATGTTAGGGAGATATGATTCAAGGATACTCAATTCATTTTTTTCTTTATCAGCTAATTCAGGTCGATTGGCTTTCTCATACATTTCTACAGATTCTTTGCGCTGCTTTACCAAAGTCTTAATCACAGCCAAGCCATCCTGTTCCGATAGTTCTTTCCTTGTATTGATCTCTTTGTCTTTCAATTTTGCTAAAAGTGTACGGAGGGTTCCAGCCTTATCTTTTTCCCCGGATTTCATTGCATCATACATTTCTGTTTTAATTTTATCAATAAAACTCATTTTAATTCCCGTCAATTCTTTTCATGGCTAATAGAAGATGATCTTTATTTGTTTCAAATCCAATAAATCGTCGTCCACCCAGCTTGGATGCTAAACCTACATCACCAGTTTTCATAAAAGGATCCAACACCCAATTTAATTTGAAACTACTGGATTCAAGGATCCTTGAAAATAATTTTTGCGGATATCGCCCATTTTCTTCTGCAATTCCCGGAATATCCAACCAAAGATTCGATTTAACAATGTTTTGATCCAATACCGATTCATCTGATTTGATTCCCACGACCTGTTGATTAAATAGAAAATCATCCGTTTTTGTTGCAAACCAAATATCAGATGTATCATTTTCCCAAGTCTGATGTTTACTAATGGAATCATTGGATTTTTTTCGCCATGTAATCCGAGTTTGGATCTTGAATGTATTACTCAACAATCCATGATACATCCCGGAATATTGCCATGGTGAAAATAGATAAATCGCACCGGTATTTTTCAGAACGCGATAGGATTCTTCCAACCAATTTTTGTTCCACTGGTAATACTCCTGTAGTGTTTTCCGTTGACCCATTTCTTCCGCAGAATTCCAGGGGTCTTCCGGTGGATCTGCAATGATTAGATCTATAGAATTATCCGGGAGCTGTTTTAAGCCATCCAAACATTTGGCAAGAAAAAGTCCTTCCTCCATTTGATCAATGGAAAAAGACATGTCCTCCACTGTACGTATAGCGGGAAGATATTTATTCAGATCATCAATAGATAGACCCGGAAAAGTCTCCAGCGGATTGGTAAACAGAGGCGAATTTATATTTTGCGGCGAGTCAGCCATCCGAAAATTTACTGAAAAAATAAGCTATAATCTCTCGACAATCTTTTTTTCAATTTCTAATAATTGTTCAGAGTCATCAAATATGTTGAATCTATCTGTTTCTATGGTTAATACGGGGTAAGCTGTTACACTATCAATCCATTGATCGTAGGAGATATTCAGGCTGTGTAAATATTCAGGATCAATAGATTGTTCATAATCCCGGCCGCGGGATTTGATCCGGCTAAGTAATGTATCTGTGGAAGCTCTTAAATAAACAATGAGATCAGGCTTTTTTAAAAAAGATGTCATGGATGTGAATAGACCTAAATAATTTTCCCAATCACGATCTGACATATTTCCCATCTCATGAAGATTTCGGGCAAATATTTCCACATCTTCATAAATCGTTCTGTCCTGGATCACACCACCCATTACTCTGGACATTTGGAGATGCGACTCAAATCTTTTATGAAGAAAATAGATCTGAAGGTTAAAGCTCCATCGTTTCATATCACCATAAAAATCACTTAAGTATGGATTATCAGATACAGATTCGTAAAAAGGAGCCCATCCCTGTCGTTCTGCTATTTTGGTGGTGAAGGTGGTTTTGCCTACACCAATATTCCCGGCAAGGCCAATAAATGGATGGGTGGGCTTTTGTGATTTTTCCATAGTTTAAAATACAAAGATCGTGACTTATATCTTTGAATGAATTATTGCAATTAATAGACAAATCATCGCATTTTTAACCATGGTTAAAAAACAAAAAGTTCTTTTTGTCTGCTCTGGGAACAGTTGTCGATCTCAAATCGCTGAAGGATTGCTCCGCGATATGGCTGATGACCAATTTGACGTTTTCAGTTGTGGGACTCATCCCAGCCGAGTTCATCCCAATGCTATTGCGGTCATGGATGAATGGGGCATCAATATTTCGAATCACACATCCAACGATATCAACGATTACTTGGATAAAGGTATTAATATCGTAATCTCGGTTTGCGATCATGCCAATAAATTATGTCCTATTTTTCCTGGTGATATTCAGCGGATCCATTGGAGCGTTGATGATCCCTTTCGAGGGTGGAATCAGGAGGCATCGCAATTGGACAATTTTCGAGAAACAAGACAGGATTTAAAAATCAGAATTCAAAAATTATTAGATGATACAAGGTCTTCATAATGAAAAAAACCATTTTTACTTTACTTTTATATTTCCCGTTCTTGCTGGCAGGTGAAATATCAGTTGCTATCTCGGAGGCAGTTATGAATGATTACCTGACTCTGGTGGGTGATTTCAAAGATGTTTCAGAAGAAGATGATCTACAAATAATATGGATGCTTGAAAATCCCCGGGTGAAATTTGAAAATGGGAGGCCCCTGTTTTTGGTTCATGCAAATTTCACTCATGGGCAGCTCAATATAAGAAAGGATATTAAATTAAAATTTGATATCCAGTTCAATTCCCGAAAAAATACTGTCCAATTGATCATTACAGATCCTGTGATTAAGATGGAAAGAAATAGGGAAATCCTAGGAGAATTAGATATTAGTGATATTTATCAATCCGATTTTGTTTTTTCCGGACCCATGCTAAGAAATGATTCCTTTACTATTAAAACTGCAGAGGGAAAAGAAAAGTTTGATGTGACTACTCAGGATCCAATCATTACCATTGAATCGGGTGTGATTGAAATTGCGATCGATCTTTTATATGAATAAAAAAAGCTGTAGATAAAAGCAGAATGAATTCGCGGATTGTTTTTTTCTTAAGTCTATTATTATCCATCATCGTTTTATTCCAATCTATTACATTTTCCCAACAAATTTTAATCACAGAGATCATGTATGATCTTGATGGAACAGACTCACCCAATGAGTTCGTAGAAATATTTAATCCCTCCGAGACAGATTCACTAAACATGGATGGATGGACTATTCGGGATCGTTCCAGCACAGATGCGCTTATTGATAGTGGCTTTGGGCTCAAAATTCCACCCTTATCCTACGGGTTAATCATGGAAGGCGATTATCCGATTCTCTCAGGCATTTATAATTTGATTATCTCGGAGAATACGATTTTAATCAAAGTGGACGATTCCAGTATAGGAAACGGACTTTCCGTATCTGACTCTCTGTATCTTCAGGATTCCACGGGGCAGATTATGGAAACAATAGGCTGGGGAGATTGGGCTCAAGATGGATTTGCATTGGAACGTTTACGATATCACTTGGGAAAGAATCCATCGAATTGGGCACAAAGTTTGGATTCTCTGGGAACACCGGGATCGGTGAATTCAGTATTACCGGATTCCATTGATTTTTCAGTTTTTGATCTCACATTGTTGCCCTCCGTCATCGCCACAGAAGCCACAACAACTTTATTGGGACAAGTTGTAAATGATGGATTGAATACGGCCGAGCCAGAAATTATTGTCTATGTGGATGGGGCATATTACACCAATGAATTTCCTGGAAATATTGCTGAATTAGATACGGTAGAATTTGAATTAGAGATTGGACCGTTTGAATCCGGGTACCATACGATTCTAGTTTCGTTAAATACTGATGGAGACATAAACATCTCCAATAACCAGGATTCTGTGGTTTTAGGTGTGCGGTACGAATTTCGGACTTTTGTACTGAATGAATTCATTCCCCAACCTATTTCAGGCCTACCGGAATTTGTGGAAATCGTCAACATGAGTTCAGATACAGTTGATCTCAACAATTGGCGTATCACTGACAGCAATGAAGGATTAAATGATGGATTGGGTTCCGTTTCGATTGCAATGGGTGAATATGTTGTCATTGCAGCAGATTCAACCTTGGTTGATTCTGTGCCAAATGGTGTTCCGTATCTCACTCCTGACGGCGGATTTCCTACCTTAAATAATAGCGGCGATGAGATTCGCATCTTTGATCCTTTTAATACTCTCATTGATTCTCTTTTTTATTCATCGACATGGGGAATCAATCAAGGCATTTCACTTGAAAAATATTATACAAATGATTCATCTCATATCCAGGAGAATTGGGCACCTTCTACCTCTCTATCCGGATTTACAATTGGTGCACCAAATGCCGTCACTCCTGCAATTATTAATGGGACACTTTTGAGTGGAAACATTTATTATTCTCCCTCAATTCCCGCTGAAACGGATGAAGTAATAATGTCTGTTCCGATCCTAAATAGCGGAACATCAATTTTTTCCGGAATGGTTCAGGTGTCTTTCAACAATGTAATGATTAATCAAGCGGCTATTAATTCAGGTAATATTGGAGACACAGTATTGGTGGATATTTCCATAGGCACATTCAATTCCGGATTCAATGAAATGTCCTTATCTCTCATTGTTGAAAATGATGAAAATGAAAATGATAATACCGGGCTGGATACACTAAAAATTCGGTATCCATTTGGAACAATCCTGATTAATGAATTTATGTCTGCACCTAATAATGACCAATCCGAATTTGTGGAACTCTTTGCTTTTCGGAATCTGGATATGGTCGAATGGTCAATATCTGACAATCATTTGAGTCCTGCTCAACTCAGTAATATCTCTGTTTCAAGTGGTGATTTTATTGTGGTCTTATCCGATTCAAATATGATGGATATTCTGGATGGGAATACACATCTATTATTCCCTTTCAATTTTCCGAGTCTGAATAATTCTGGAGATGGAATATATTTATTTGATCATACCGAATCCGTCATTGACTCACTGAATTATGATACTGACTGGCCACTTACCAGTGAACGATCAACTGAGAAAATACTGCAATCCTACACATCCAATGGATCATCAAATTGGTTACTCGCAGATGAGAATATTTCCATGACTCCCGGCGCAAATAATAGTGTTCTGATCTTAGAGGTGGATGGCATGATTATCCAGGATGCTATCGCCTATTCACCCATTCCGCCTTTTCCAGATTCGGTTGTAACTATTCTAATCCCCATCGTGAATGTAGGCGTAGAATCTTTTGATGGAACCTTTTCCATTGAAATGTATGATGATGAAATTGGAGATGGAATTATTCCAATAATGTCTATGGGTGACACGATAATAATTGAATCAAAAATTGTATCACCCATATCTGGATTACATTCCATTTCGATCATTTTGGATATTGTAGATGATGGTAATTATGAAAATAACATTGCAACCTTTTTACTTCCTGTTCGATTTCTTTTTGGGGATGTGTTAGTGAATGAATTTTTTCCACTTCCCGATTCAACCGAATCAGAATTTGTGGAAATAATTCCACAGACAAATGTAAATATAAATAATTGGACCATTAGAGATCTGGGTGGGGCCAAAGGTATTCTCCCAAACCTTGACCTCTCTGCATTCACTTATTGTTTAATAACAGATGATTCTTCCTTTCTTGATATCATCCCCGACACATCTATCCTTATCCTTCCTAGAAATGGCTTGCCTGGATTAAATAATTCCAGTGAAACAATTTATATTTTAGATCATACTGAATCTGTAATTGATTCGTTACAATATAATGAAAATTGGTCACTCATGGATTCTAGATCAGTTGAAAAATACCGGATCACTGACACATCTAATGAACCAAATAATTGGGGAATATCGGTTGGAGAATCGGGCAAAACTCCCGGATTCCAAAATTCGCTTTTTTTCTCAGACCTTCCTTCAAAAGGGAGTGTCACAATATCACCTGATCCTTTTTCTCCTGATGGCGATGGTATTGATGATGAATTAACAATCACCTATTCCCTGCCCTATCTTGGAGCAGCTATTCGATGGGAAATTATTGATATGGCAGGGCGAGTCATCGCAAAACCTTATTATAATTATCAAGTGGGCCAAAATGGAAAACTGAAATGGAATGGAAAAAGGGATAACGGGAAATCGGCACGGATCGGGATTTATGTGATGAAAATTTCTTTCCAAGATGTAGCATCCACCCAATCATGGGAAACGGTTAAGACTGTTGTTTTGGCGAAACCATTATAATCCCACAAACAATCCCAATAAATTCACCCCGTTCAATTTTATGAAAATATTAATTTCACAATTACCTCAATCTCCCTGGTGGCAGAATGGTGTGCCCTTATATGATGATAACCCGGCTATGCGTTTGGGCGCAATGCCAGACCAATCAATTTTGGAAAAGGAACGATTAAATCTCATTTCGATTTTAAATGATCTGAATATTGAAATTATAAAACTTCCTTTCCCTAGTATTTATAACGCTGATCCAATTAAACATGATTTTGTTTACATTAGAGATCCTTTCATTACAAATCAAAAAGGGAAGGCCGTGATTCTTAGAATGAAAGAGCCCAACCGCCGTGGAGAAAGTACCATGGCGGGGCAACTTCTTGAAAAAATGGGAATGGAAATTACTCGTATCCCCGATAAGCCCGGTCTTTATGCAGAAGGAGGTGAATTTTATTTTTGTGCTAAAGAAAATATTTTATTTAGCGGTCAATGCCGCAATAGCGTGACAGGAATGGAAGCAGTTGCAGAAGCACTAAACATTACTAAGTTGGTAATCATTCAAAGTCACTCTTATCATTTAGATACATACTTTACGCCTGTATTAAATCAAGAAGGACATGTATGTGCTCTCATCCTTTGTATGGATATTATTTCTGTAAAATCCGCGCGGGACTTAAATGAATTTGCAAATAAAAAAGATATTCCAATCATTAACATTCCATTGGAAGATGCCATTGGTACCGCAGTAAATCCCGGATCTTTTGCGGCCAATGCATTACCCCTCCCTGGTGTTTTAATAGGACCCAGCCATTTTTCGGATAGAAGCATCGATGATCGCCTGGCAGATATGGGTGTGCAAAGGATCGTTACACCCACAACCCAATTTGAATTAAGTGGCGGCTCCATTCATTGCATCACAAATGAAATTTGAAATATAAAAGGTGAACTTCTTTATTGCTTTTAACGAAACGGTGGCATCTGGATAAATATCCAAAATTCAATTAAAACAAAAAAGGGACGATAAATCGTCCCTTTTTTTTATAATTTTATAATAATTAGAATGCAAAACCCATCTTGAACATGACCTGAGAAAAGCCGGCTGAGCCGTCATAGACATTTTCGGCAATATTGTATCGAAAGTTTAAATGGGTGTCAAGCACCAGCACCTTGAACCTTAAACCCGCCTGTACGTGCAGACCGCTTGCTTTAATCATATTATCGACTAAGTAATCACCAAGTTTATCTTCCAGCCCTTCACTAAGAGCATCAACATTCGTCAAATCATCTCCAAGCAGTTCTTTTACCATATCAACACTTGCCCTGGGTGTAGAAACGTGGCTGCCAAAACCTGCACCAGCATTCAGGGCTGCCTTAGCTAGAAAGGGGATGGAAAGATCCATGATATTTTTCTTCATTGTAACTGCATAAGATACCCTGGCCCATCCAAAATCAACTGGTCCCAGAGTATCTAATGCATTTCCAAATTCGAACTGGTATGCCCCAAACGCAAAATCTGCTTCTCCTTCAAGGGCAAAGCCAAAAAGGTCAACAAAAGCATAAGCTCCAACACCTGCAGGGCTGGTTTCCATTTCAAAAGAGTTAATAGTTACAGCTGTAAGGCCATCACCTTCCGTATAGGAATAGGCATCCAGTTTAGCCATGTCCTGACCGCCTTGAATCCCAAAACCGATTAAAGCAAATGCAGAGCTGGGTAGCGCAATTAATATGATTCCGATTAAAAGTTTCTTCATTTTGAACTCCTTGTAATTTCTATGAAATGAATTTCCAGAGTTTACAATAAGTCTTGGCAGGAAACAAATCACTCATTGAATACCCATACGTCTATTCAATAAATTGTCACCTAACATTTATTGTATGAACCGATACTTCATTCCTACTTTCATTTTTCTGGCTGCAGGATTATTCAGCCAGGATGTTTTATGGCCTACACGAGTCAGTAAACTATACTCGTCCAATTTTGGTGAAAACCGGGACGACCATTTTCATATGGGTCTGGATATTAAAACCAATGGAGTTATTGGTCAGGAAATTCTGGCTGTGGAAGACGGTTTTATTCACCGTATGACATCCAACTATAACGGTTACGGGAAAGCACTTTACCTTACCACCATTTCTGGGCACGAGGTAGTTTATGGGCACCTGGATTCCTTTACACCCATTTTGGACAACGTTTGGCGATTGCAGCAGGCAAAACGGAGGAGTTATAGGGTAGACGCACATTTTTCCCGTCGGGAATTCCAAGTGAAAAAAGGAGATGTGATTGGATACTCAGGTAACACAGGAAATTCATTTGCACCTCATCTTCATTTTGAATACCGGAGTGGTAAAAGTATACCATTGAACCCGCTGACCCATGCATTTGATCTTCCAGATCATGTGATGCCTATTCCTAAAAAACTGGCTCTTATCCCTATCTCCCAAGGTTCTCTTGTAAATGCAAGTCCGCTAACACAAACTATTCCAATTTATCGAGATAACTCAGGCGTGTATCATTTTGCGGATACAGTTAGTGTCTTTGGCGAATTTGCATTTGCCATTCAAGCGGTGGATAAACGGGAAGGGGGAAATAATATTTATCAATTCCATCGAGCTGAATTATTGATCGATGGTAAAATGAAGTATGAGCTGGATTATACCAGAATTCCGTTCAGGGAGGGGAAATTTGCAGGCACCGTTATTCAATATGATTTGAAACGGCAAAACTTGGGCGAATTCCAAAAATTATATCGACTTGAAGAGCATAAGAAAATTTCTATCCATACCGAAAATGATTCAGGAATTCTTCAGCTGTTACCAGGTTTCCATTCTGTTACAATTAACATTTTTGATGCAAAAGGAAACAAGGCAGTGGTTCGTGGAATGATAGTTGGCACTTTTCCCATGACCATAGATGTAAAAGAAATCTTCCGTGATAGAAAAGTTATCACACTGGTATTATCTCCAAAACGAGGCGGCTTACCCATTCGGGATGCGGTGGTTTATAATTTCACTCCCTACGGGTTTCCTGATGAGAAAGTTGAAATTATCCATGCGGAACAGGTCAAAAAGGATCTCCATATAACGCTGCCATTAAAATCTATACGTGATCGAATTTTACAAATTATTGGAATTAATCAACTTGGCGGTATGGTGAGTCCTTACCATTGGAGTTCAATGACACCTAAATTAAGTGTAATTGATATTCGCCCAAATCTAAAAATCGCCAACACGGAGCGTGGGCTATTTTTTCAAGTTGAAATGGATCAATATGTTCCAGCACAAGCCAGCATGAAATTGGCAAATGATAATACATTTATGTCTTATCCATTGGAGCAAATCGGACCCAATACATTTCTCACGGAACGTCTTTCTCATCATGTTGTCAATGATATGAAATATGTGGATGTGGAATTATCCGACAAAGGACAAATTCGGGAAACACGTTTTCATTATCAACTCACTGCCACAGGCCCAGGAAAAGAATCTAGCATTATTTCCAATGACCGGAATTGTTCCATCCAGACCCAGCCCAATACATTTTACCAGACCAATGTAATCTGGATAGACCAGGTAAAAGAATTTGTTCCGGTGAAGGATGGTTTTCATTTATCACCTGTTTATCAGCTCCAACCCTACGATCTTATGCTCAAGAATAAATTTCGAGTTTGGATTCAGTATGAGCGCGATCTGGCAGCACACACAAACCTTGGGATCTATTATTACGATCAAAAAGGAGGGGAATGGGTTTATACACCCACAGAGAATAATCAGCGAAAACAGATTCTTTCGGCTGAGTTAAGCGAAATGGCTGCAGTTACAGTGATCCAGGATCTGGATTCCCCTCAAATTAAAAACATGTTTCCAGCTAACAGCGCCCGGTATCAAATCCAAGATGTGAATGAAATTAAAATAGTTGTGGATGACCCTATTTCGGGGATCGAATCTGAGGAAGCATCTTTTGATCTTTTGTTTAATGATACCCCCATATTTTCCGCCTATCAACCGGTCAAAAAAGAAATATCATATCCCTTTAACCAACCTTTAACAGCAGGCCAACACAAGATTGAATTTAAAGTGCGGGATCGGATGGGCAATGAGTCCGCCGAAACCATCTACTTTGTTGTTTATTAATGTTTTTCCCCTACAAAGATGATAACCCAAGGGTTCTATTTCCCTTTGTGACTTTTGGTATCATTATTTTAAATGTGCTCATTTTTCTCGGTCAATTTTGGATCTCCAGCAATGATCCAGATATAGGTAAATCTTTGGTTTATATGTACGGATTTGTTCCTGCTGAATTCAATCCACTCACTATTTTTACATCCATGTTCATGCATGGTGGATTTGCTCACATTATAGGTAATATGTGGTTTCTATACATTTTTGGAGATAACGTTGAGAGCATTTTAGGACATGTTAAATATTTCATGTTTTATTTGGCCTGTGGTATTGGAGCAGCCTTGGCGCAATTTTTTGTTGAACCCGCTTCCCAGGTTCCAATGATTGGAGCGAGTGGTGCCGTTGCCGGTGTTTTGGGGGCCTATATGATCCGGTTTCCCAAGGCGAGGGTTCATGTTCTGGCTGTGATTATAATCTTTATTACAACATTTGTAGTCCCCGCACAAATTGTGCTTGGGTTATGGTTTTTAATGCAATTAAGTGGTGGACTTGGTAGTTTGGGGGTTGATACAACTGGTGGTGTTGCCTGGTTTGCTCATATTGGCGGATTTATAATCGGCGTAACCTCTTTAAAATATTTTCAAAATTTTCGAATAGAATAAATATGAAGCAGAAACTAGTTCAAGCTGCTATGGATATGCGGAATCATGCACATGCACCTTATTCCAATTATCGCGTGGGTGCAGCGGTAGAAACCGAATCCGGGGAAATCATAGGTGGTTGTAATGTTGAATCTTCCAGTTATGGACTGACTTGCTGTGCAGAACGGGTCGCCCTTTTCCGCGCCCTTGCCGAAGGACATACTTCCTTCAACGCCCTAGCTGTTGCCACAGAAAATGGCGGTTCACCTTGTGGTGCTTGTCGGCAGGTAATTTGGGATCTTTGTAAAGAAATTCTAGTGCATATTTGTGATAAAAACGGATTGCTGAAGACATTTTCATCTTCGGAACTTCTACCCGACGCATTTGATGATTCACATTTAAAATGAATACAATAATTATTGGGATCGCCGGAGGAACCGGATCTGGCAAAACATCACTGGCAAAAGGAATTCTTTCACAATATGGTGAAGGTGAAGTGGCGGTTATTGAACAGGATTCGTACTATAATGATCTCTCTCATATTCTATATGAAGAACGGGTGATTCAGAATTATGACCATCCGGATTCCATTGATATTGAACTTTTTGAATCCCATTTACAGGGCTTACTAAATGGCGAATCAGTAAATATCCCAACCTATGATTTTTCCACCCATGTCCGGATGGATAAGACCACCACTATTACACCACATCATGTGATCGTTGTGGAGGGTATTCTCACACTTCATTATACCCAACTTCGCGATTTATTTGCTATAAAGATCTTTGTGGATACGCCGGCTGATATTCGTTTTATACGACGGTTAACACGGGACATCCATGAGCGGGGACGGACACCAGATTCGGTAAATAAACAATATTTAGCAACTGTACGACCTATGCATGATCAATTTGTGGAACCGTCCAAATATTTTGCAGATCTTATCGTTCCAGAAGGCGGAGAGAATAAAGTCGCTGTTGATCTTATTCGAACAAAAATAAATTCAATCTTAAAAAAACTATGACGCTTACCCCCAAGGACGCAGGATGGATCGAAGTGATTTGCGGTAGTATGTTCTCCGGAAAAACAGAAGAACTAATTCGACGGCTCCGCCGCGCCCAGATTGCTCAAATGCCCACTATAATTTTTAAACCGCGAATCGATTCCAGATATAGCGAAACTCACATAGTGAGCCATAACAAGATGAAATTGGAGTCTCATCTTGTAAATACGCCACAGGAAATATTACATCTGGCTGAAAACGCCAGTGTCGTGGCAATTGATGAAGCACAATTTTTTAATGATTCTATTTTAGATGTTTGCAAAACACTTGCCAGACAGGGGAAACGTGTGGTAGTAGCAGGATTGGATACAGACTATCGTGGCGTTCCTTTTGGTCCCATGCCCCAACTTATGTGTGAGGCGGATTATCTCGATAAACTCCGGGCTATCTGTGTACAATGCGGAAATCCGGCTACCTACACACAACGGACTTCAAACGACACGGGACAAGTTGTGATTGGCGAATTAGATAAATACGAAGCACGTTGCCGGAACTGCTATCAATCACCGGAGGATGAATAATGAATCTAATTAGTTTAGCCGGCTTAGTGACCCTGTTGGGAATCGCTGTGGCTTTATCTTACAATTTTAAACAAATTAAACTGAGACCAATTCTTTGGGGACTTAGCCTGCAATTTTTATTTGCATTAATTATTTTAAGAGATGATTATTTAAGTTTTACAGGTATGGGAGTTTTAGGATTACTCTTAATTACCTACCTTCTCCAAAAAGATGATAAAAAATTAGGAGGTGGAATTCAAAGTGTTGTAATTCTAGCAGGTGGTGGAATTGCAATAGGATATGGAATAACTTTTCTTGGGATATATATTGGATTATTATTAATCATTCTATTACTTATAATGCTTTTAAATAGTTGGCTGAAGTGGACTCAAGACTATCAACGCTATATAAGTGCCTTACTTGTAATTGTAACTATTAGTTATATGATTCACCATGATATAACCGGTCAATATTTTTTTAAAACATTTAGTGATAAAATAGCCTACTTTTTAAGTCTGTCTGACTATGGTGCACAATTCCTTTTCGGAAATTTGGCTAATGGAGAGCATTTTTTTACTGCACCTAATTCAAGTTGGCCCGGATTTGGATTTCAATTTGCTTTTAAAGTTTTACCTACAATAATCTTTTTCGGTGGTTTCATGAGCGTCCTTTATTACTATGGTATTATGCAAAAAGTTATTCAAGCTATCAGCCATTTTATGCAATGGACTATTGGAACAAGCGGCGCAGAAACATTATCCTGTAGTGCCAATATTTTTGTCGGTCAAACAGAGGCGCCCCTATTGATAAAACCTTTTTTAGACCAAATGACAAAGTCTGAATTACTTACTATTATGGTGGGTGGATTCGCTACTATTGCGGGAGGAGTTTTGGCTGGATATATTTCTATGGGAATACCAGCAGGTCATTTAATTGCAGCAAGTGTTATGTCGGCTCCTGCAGCGCTTGTTATTGGGAAAATTATTTATCCAGAAACAGAACACTCAGTTACGGCGGGTGATGTTGCTTTACCAGAGATATATGTTGGATCAAATGCGATTGAAGCAGCATCAAATGGCATCACCGATGGGATGAAACTGGCAGTAAATGTTGGTGCCATGCTTATCGGATTTATTGCATTAATTGCTGTAGTAGATCTTACTTTAAATTGGATAGATGGGCTAATCGATGGACTTTGGTTTAAAGGCGAATATGTTGAATATGTTACAGCTGGACTCTCGCCTGCAAAAGGTGAATTTGTTGGCTATTTTCCTGGTTCTTTGCAAAAATTATTCGGGACAGTTTTCTCACCACTCGCTTATTTGATGGGTGTCCCTTGGGATGATGCCACCGCTGTTGGTAACCTTCTGGGAATTAAAGTTTCATTGAATGAATTCGTCGCTTTTGGTACGCTGGGTGGATACATCAGCGATGGAATCATTAGTGATCGAGCAGCAATAATTTCTACATACGCTTTATGCGGATTTGCTAATTTTTCATCCATCGGAATTCAAATAGGCGGCATAAGTGCTATTGCACCAAAAAGGAAAGCTGATTTAGCAAGAGTGGGGATCAGGGCAATGTTTGGGGGAGCAATCGCTTCTTGGCTTACAGCAACCATGGCTGGGATTTTACTTTAATTAAGAAATTGGGCAACAAATGAAGTTATTGATAATGGGACCTCCCGGTGTGGGAAAAGGGACTCAAGCAGACTGCATTAAAAATGAATTGATGATTGTGCATCTTTCTACCGGTGAAATTCTCCGAGCAGAAGTTGATGCGAAATCTGTAATTGGGATTAATGCTAAACTTTATATGGATTTCGGGCGACTTGTACCTGATAATATTCTAATAGAAATTGTGACAGAGCGCATCTCAAAATCGGATTGTCAAAATGGCTATATATTAGATGGCTTCCCCAGAACTCTACCCCAAGCCAAAGGATTGGATAAAATGATGCATTCTATCGGACATGATTTGGATTGTGCTATCAGTTTAACTGCGAATAAAGATGAATTGTTGGATCGACTTATCAAACGCGGTGAAGAATCCAGTCGGAGCGATGATACCCCAGATGTGATTCGGAATCGCCAAAATATTTATTGGGAACAAACAGCACCGTTATTAGACTTTTACCATGACAAAGGTATCCTGAAAGAAGTGGATGGCCTTGGTGAAATACCGGAAATCACTAAACGAATATTAGACATTTTAAAATAAAATGCTAAAAATTGGACTCACAGGCGGAATAGGAACTGGAAAAAGCTCTGTCAGTGCCCTGTTTAAAGAATGGGGTGCTTACATTTTTGATGCGGATGTCGTGGCAAAAGATATTATAAATAACAATGATACTGCCCAGGCTGAACTTATTGCTGAATTTGGTACAGATGTTCTAGGGACTGATAATAAGATTGATAAAAAGAAACTGGCACGGATTTCTTTTTCAGATGAAGATCATCAACTTCGGCTCAATATTATTATCCACCCTTATGTATTTAATGAAATAGATTCTACTTTTGATAAAGTGTTGGCAGATGGAAATCATGAAGTGTTTGTGGTGGATGCAGCTTTGATCTATGAATCTGGTGCAGACACACACTTGGACTATGTGATTGTTGTAACATCCCATTTAAAAATTCGGACGGAACGTGTTATGACCCGCGGTGGACTCACTTTAGATGAATTTCTCCAAAGAGTCGAACTCCAATGGCCCGATGAAGATAAAGTCCATATGGCTGATTTCGTGATTCATAACAATAGTACAGAAGAACATCTGGCAGCGGAAGCAAAAAAGATTTATAACCGGTTGGGTTAATTATAATTATTTCCGCAATGCTAGGGGTTTATCCAACACTTCTTTTAATATAATGGCTTTCTTCAAGGATTTATTGGAATTAAATAAGTAAGATCGAAGTGCGTTCTTTTCGGTCCATTTTTTGCCAAAATGCAACTCTTTGCGATTTGCCAAATTGGAATGATAAATATTTTCTTCAAAGACTTCCGAACGTTCATCAATGTGAGATGAATGTTCTTCAATATGTTCGGGCACATTGTAAGGCTCCGATTCCACAGTCTCTTCTACAGAATCCTGCACAGGGGGGACTTCCGGTTCTCCTTTAAATGCTTGTCCAAATAGATCACTAAGCATGGAGTCAAGGTTGGGTTGTGCCCCTTCGGCAGGTGAATCCTGAGGCATATCCCAATCCGGATCTGATTCGATATCTCGACGCTTTGCATCCTGATTACGTTTTTTCATGTATCCAGAAATCAA
>ENA-OREN01001503-OREN01001503.1-marine-metagenome-genome-assembly--contig:-NODE-1503-length-26990-cov-3.491435_pt1 | contig 26990 bp, 11 predicted proteins | sample MGYA00248624_ERZ508555 | MGnify/ENA primary metagenome ERZ508555 (study PRJEB26222, sample SAMN06267773) | marine metagenome | isolation source: Saanich Inlet, British Columbia, Canada | place...
CGCCCGCGTCCTGATAACGGTTCAGATTCTCAAGGATTGTGCCATAGCGCATGAACGGCGTTGGACAATGTGCGACCCCCGTATGACTGTCGCCCAACAATTTTAAATCCAGTTTCGTGTGCCATCGAATCCAGGAGTGTTCGTCGATCAACATGGAGTGTCCAAGAATCGCGCCTTCACCAAGGACTCCCAGTTTGTCGAGATACTGGATCGGGGTTACGCCATGCCGGTCCACCATGATATTGAATTCGACGACGGATTGGGACGCGTGCGTCGTCCACAATAGGCCGCGTTCGCGCGCGGCGTCCCGGCTGGCGATCAGAATATCGCTGGTGTTGTTGTCGATTTGCACTGGGGAGACGATCCCGTTCAACAAACCCGAGGGATGGGCGCGCAATTCGTCGATCAGCGTCAAGGCCGCGTCGAAATCGCGCCAGCCCCTGGCCTCATCCTCGTCATATTTCAACTGGTGGTGATTGTCGCGATACCAGGTCGCGGTGTTGAAACCAGGCGCTGCGTACATACGAAGACCACTGCGCGCCATGACGTCGGTCCAGCCGGGATATGGGAACGTGATATCGACGAGGGTGGTGACGCCGTTGACGGTGATCGATTCCAAGGCGAGGTGGCTCGCGGCGTTCGCGGGGTCGGTGCCCGCAAAATATTCCGCAAGATTGCTCAGGCCATCGCCATCGGGATCGAGCAGGGCGTCGTCGGGGGCCAGTCCGTGTGTGCTCTCCCAGTCGTCCGGCAGGCCATTGAGATTTAAGTCGAGGCGGTTGGGAGCGCCGGGGGTATCGAGGGTCGGGAAGCGGGCAAGGGTGTCGGCCCCGTCGGGGAAGCGTCCCTCGGAGACAGCCTTGGATTGGCGGCTGAACGCCACTTCGTCAATCAGGCGGCCGTCGGGATCGCTGAGGGCGATGTTTTCTCCGCTGGCGCGAAGCTTGAATGAGGTGTGGTCGGCACCGCGCCTGGCACGGGCATCAGCAATGATTTTTTGGAATGCAAAATAGCCGCCGCCGATGAAGCAGTGGGCGGGCAGGCGATGAATTGTTGGTTTGGCGGAGTCATCGGAGAGGAAGAATCCGCCAAGAGCGATCGGTTGGCCGGTTGGGTTGTGGAGCTCAAACCAGTCATCTCCCTTTTGTGGATTGGCCATCCATTCGTTGATGCGGAGATGTGCGGGGTCGCCGGTGGAGAGCGGTTTGTTGGCGGCTCCCGGGGTCGGTTCACCGGGTGACCATACGCCGGCGGCCAGGAGGTTGCGACCGAGCGCCAAGTCTGGGGATTGGAAACCGAATACGATGCCGTCGAGCAGCATCCCGCCGCGCGCCTGTGCATCGTGCAGGTAAATCGCATCGCCGGATGCTTTGAGGCCAAAGCCGGTGTTGGCGGCGGAAGCCGGTGTGTCGGAATTGCACTCTACTACGGCGTAGCCGCCGGAAGCGATGACGCTGCCCTCAGGAAAAACGAAGCGGTGGGGGGAATCAGGGGAGTCGCTCAGTCCCATGCCGGACAGGTTGATGGGGACGGGGTGCGGGTTGTAAAGTTCCACCCAATCGTGATAGCCGCCGCGCGCGCTCATGAAGGAGCGGTTGTCGGCCAGCAGTTCGCTGATGACGAGTCCCGGAGCCCCGCCGGCCGACGCAGTTTTTGCCTCGAGCCGAAGGCCAAACACGATGTCGCTGCTGTTTCCGCTGACTTGGTGCACCTCAGCGGCGAGCAGATTTTCGCCCGGCTTGAGCAGTGCGGTGTCAATCGTGAACGGCCCCTCTAGCGTGGCATTGATGATGTTCCTGCTGGCCAACATTTCGTGGTGCGGCGCGATGTCCGGGGGCATGCCAAGCCGTAGCGCCTCTTTGCCGTTGAGATAGAGAATCGCGCCGTCATCGACCACCGCCCAAAGCTGCAGGCGGGTCGGCGGAGCTTCCCCATTCCACTCAAATCGGGTGCGGAAATAAAACGTCCTCGGGCCAAGCGCGAGCGGAGTGTTCAACGGAACCGGCATCGGGCTGGACTCTTTGGCCAGGAGCGCCTTGCCGCTTGGCCAAGCGGCATCGTCAAAGCCGGGCTCAAGCCAGGCCGCCGTCGGCGCGTCGGCGGCCTGATGGTAGCTCCATTGGCTGGCCATCTCGATGAGGGTTAACTCGGTTGGCACCGGGTTGATGACCGACTTTTTTGGGTTGAGCGAGCCGGGGCTGGGGAGCAGCAACGCATCGATTGCGTCGGCCCCGTCGGGCATGCGGCCCATGGACGAGCCCGGCATTTGCGGGGCGTACCAGACCTGATCGATTAGCTCTCCATTGGCGTCAAACAACGCGATCAGCCCCTGATCGGAGGATAGTTGAAACCCGAGCCGCTGCACCCCAACGCTGGCCCGGAAGGCCAAGGCCTTCCCGGCGGAGATGAAGGAGAGGGGGGGGGACAACCGGTGGCTCGTCTGCCACAGGGGTCGGTCGGTGAGGGACAAATCCCCCAACGCCACGGGCAGGGGTGAGTTGTTGAACAGCTCTACGAAATCGTCGTTGCCGGGGCCGGCGCCCTTAGCCAGCCACTCGTTGATCCTGAGGGCCGAGCTGGTTCCGATCGGTGTAGGCCGGTTGGGTTTGCCGGGAGTGGGGGATGCCAGCGCCCAGCCACCCGGAAGGCGGGCGATGGAGTGGCTGGGAATTTGTGGTCCAAACACTACAGCATCCAGCAACCGGCCTCCCCGGGCAGGCAGGTCAAACAGCACGACCGATTCGCCGCTGTCGCCCAGTGAAAAACCAAGGTTCCAGCCGGGTGCCTCCCGGTTCTCCGCGGCAACGACCAGCAACTCGCCGGCATCAAGTTCTGCACCCTCGGGGAATACAAACTTTGCCGGCGAGTCAGGGTCGTCCGTGAGGCTCATGCCGGAAAGATTCACGCTGAAGTGGCTGCGGTTGCGGATCTCGACCCAGTCGCCGCCCACCGCCATGACCTCGCTGATCAGCAGCGGCGACGCTTCTCCGGAGACCTCCCACGTCATTACATGCGGCAAGGACATCCACTCACCGGCGGCGTCTCGCCCAATGATCTCAAGCGTGTGCTGCCCCTCCGCCGCGATGGAGAGAAGGAGCGGCTCGGCGATTGGTTTCGGCGCGCCAAATTCCCTGCCGTCCACCCGGTGTCGGTAATGGGACAGGCCCGGCCCCCAGACGGTGATCGCCTTATCCCGGTTGGGTGTGGGGGAGACCGGCGCACCGGCCAGAAGAAGCCGCTCGCCCACAGGGCCAATGTCGCCACCCAACAACCCCATCCCGGCGGCTGCAGCGGGAATGGACTCGATATTTCCCTCGCCCGGCTGGAAAGGCGTCTGCGCGAACAAGCCGTGCGTGACGTCGCCAGTCGTATCGGGCAGAAACAGGGCCGTGCAACGGTCGAAGAGATTGTTCACCCAGCCATTTCTGCCGTCATCGGGAAACTCGATGAACTCGGCAACGCTGATGGCGCATTCCGAGAATCGGTTATTGTGAGCCTCCAGTGACACGCGGCCCACGAGGCGCACAGCGACGTCCGCCTGGCCAAGCTGGTTGCGCGCCAGAACTGCGCTTGTCCAAGCGCCAGCCGAGGTGCCGCTGATTGAAACTGTCGCCGTCCGCTTGGCTGGTGATTCCGGGTGGCGGAAATTCTGGAACCTGTTTTCCCACAGGAAGCTGTTGCAGCCGGACAACTCGAGCGCCTCCCGGGCACCCCCGGAAAACCGGTTGCCGCGCAGCTCAAACCAAGCGCCGAGTTGGCCTTGGCCATCGAACACAAACACCGGGGCCGCCCGGTCAATTGCGGAAAACCGGTTGCCGCGAAAGACGACAGGATTGTCACCGGCGAAGCCGCTCCCGGTCACGATGGGCATCGCTGCCCCGGCACTTGTCGCGGACACTTCGAACGAACAGTCGTTAGCAACCAGCGCGGAGTTTGAAAACCCGAGCGCGGAGCCAAGCAGATCCCGGAAGGCAACACCGGACAACTCGAGCCGGGAGTTCTCGACGCGCATCGCTGCGGTGTCGGCAGCGACGGAGGAAATGTTCACGTGAGCCAGCCTGTTTGGCTGGGTGGAATCGATCCACCGAATACCGCGCCATCGATGACTCGTGCCGGGGGGAGTGGTCAGGGTGGCCGGCCGGTCGGGGTCTCCGCTGATCGTCAACCGGCCCCGAACCTCGAGTTGGGCGTCCGCCCCGAAATACACCATGGTCCCGGCCTCGATCGAGAGCGCCGCCTGTTTTTGAACAATCGTTTTGCCGGGGAAAAACCACGGCCCACCGGCGGCGGACAGCACCGTATCTGTCGTGATGTTCGCGTTGACCGACTGGTGTGCTCCGGTCTCGTGCCAGACCGTGAACTCGAGGTGATCCAATTCGGCGTGGCTCGCATCGAAGGCTCTCACGGAGAGGTGATTCAGCCCCGGCTGCAACGCGACGGCATCGGCTTGCCACGTGGCCTTCCAAGCCGACCAGGCTGCCGGGATGCCATTCACCGTGACCGAGCGGGTGGCCAGGGCGTTTGCGCGGCCCTCTAGGGCGACCCAAGGGGTCTCCGAGACGCGAAGCCCCAGCTTGACCGGGAGGGCGGTCGAGAGAGTCAGCGCCTCTGGGATTTCCGACAGGATGAACTCGCGCCGGGCCGCAGCAAAACTGTTCAACCGCTGGATTTCCGATTCATCCGCCAAGCCTCCCAGCACATGCTCGACGAACGCGGGAAATTGATCCTCCGAAAAAACGGTGTCTGCCTGCTTCTGCAACTCGGCGAAGTAACGCGGCACGAACGCCGGGTGTTTCAGGAAACGGGCCACCTGGGCCGGCTGCGTCAAGTGCCCGCTGGCGTTTGCCGGCTCGGCGGCCCGGAAAAGCCCGGCCTTGGGGTCTCCGGCTGTGTCACCCCGGCCCAGGATGGTGTCAAGGTCGTACGGGGCAAGGACATGCCGGTCGCTGGACAAGTCCCTGAAATGGATGAAGTCGTCCCCGATCCCGTTGCCTAGCCCGGTTTCGCGGTTGTCGAAAAACGTGTTGATGGCAAAAAAGCGCAGCCAGTTGTCCACGTCGAGCGACTCCTCAACGGAGGCGGCGAACTCGTCGTCCGGGGTTTCCGTCAGGAGTTGGCAAAGCTGGATCAAGTCCCGCCAGTCGTCTTCGGCGGCGTTGGTTTCCTTGAAATAAACCTGCCGGTAAAGATCGGGGTTTTCGCCCAAGTAGGCGAAGTCGGCCTCCATGGTTCCGGTTCGCACCGTGCGGTAAATGTTCACGGGGCCCAGGTTGTGGAAATCCGAAAAGTCGCCGTCCACCACGTCGTTGTGCGCGTACATTCCGTACATGGGGTATCCGGCCACGGCGGAGTCGGCGCCGTTCAGGCGGACGCGAACCAGACGCGAGCGAGCCATCATCACACCCGCCTGCTGGCACAGCGCGCTGCCGAGAAGCTGGATGTGCGGATGCTGCGCGTTGAGGTTGATTTTTTCAACGTCGTGCCAGGGGGCGTCACTGGGGAAATCCACCCTGAAGTTGTTTGGTGTTTTCCAGCGGCTCCCGTTGCCGCGGTTTCGGATGTCGGCAAGATAGCGGATTTCCTGTTTGCCGCTCATCCGGGAGACGAAGGTGGCATTCATTCGCGCGTCGCTGAAGCGGCCGGTTGAGTTGTTCACCATCTTGAGGAAGTAGTCCCTTTCCGTTTGCGTCATGATGATCCGGTAAAAGGGGAGGGAGTCGTCTGCAGTCGAGTCGTCCACCTGGTAAAGCAGGTTCGCCCGGGGAGTGTCCTCCGGGACGGAAACCGCCGGGTAAGTCCTGGAGTGGTTCTGCGCATCCCTTGCACGGACATAAAACTCAACGACCGTGCCATCCGGAAACGCCGGGATGGATTGGCCAAACAAACCGTCACCGGCCAGCCCATCCCCGTGCGCCCCGTCATCGAGCAGGGACGCCACTTGGTAATCCTCCGCCGAGTCCGGCCGGTAAAACAGATCGGCGGCCAGTCCGGTTTTCTGTTCGTCAACCAGTCTCGCGGTGATGCGCACCCGGTTCGAGGATTGCGGCACGGCGGGGGAGTGGTGGACCTCGAGAATCATCGGCGCTGCATCCGCGTTGAACACGGAATTGGCCGCCCCCGGCGTGCCCTCTTCCACGGTGCTGGCAGCCCAGTTTTGCCCGTGCTTGTTGGAGAGGCCCGGGTTCACAAGCTCGAGGGATTTGCCTCCGCCGTCATGTTCCGCCAGCCAATCCCAGCCTCGGTGTTTGTAGTGGGGCAGCCCTCGCTGCCGGACGGCCCACTCTCCCTCATCGGCGTACGAAACGGAGTCGACCGTTTTGCCGTTGGCATTCTCCAGCCGGAGCGTCTCCCCCCGGTTGCTCAGCACGCCATCCCAGCCGCCAACGATCGGTTGTACGCCGGGGTGCTTGGCCGCGAAGACGGCCGCGTCTGCCGCAACGACGAGATAGCCATGCGGCGGCACGGTTGCTTTTGGGAAGTCAAACCGCACTCCGCGGCGCAGCGACCAGCTCTCTAGGTTGACCGCTTGATCGCCGGTGTTGTGGAGTTCCACAAACTCCTCGCGGACATCCTCGGACGCGGGGTGATAATGGATTTCATTGATCACCACACCACCGAACAACGGCCAAGCGGCAATCCAGCCAGCGGTAGCCAGCACGGCCCGCTTGGCCAAGCGAGTGTTCAACGACACGGTGCGCAGACCGGTTCCTGGTTTTTTTTGATAAAATATTTCCATGCCGTGCCGCTACTGATCTCCCACCAGACGCAACCTGAAAAAACCTGACCGCGATTGAAATTGATCCAAGGGGGTCACCCTGTTTTCCCCGGTCGGGGCGAAAATCGGCTGGAACTGCTGCAACGTTTCCCAAGGCGTGTCGGCGGCCAAGCGGCTTTTGCCCTGAAGTTGGTACACCCGATGGGGCTTGGCTTGCCACTGGAGTTGGGGGGGGGCATCGAGGCCGCGCTCCGCCTTGAGCCGGATCGCGCTGAACGGGTTCACCGGATCCGTTCCCGCTGCTAATTCCCAGCGGTTGGCCAAGCCGTCTCCGTCAAAATCATCGCTTGGCAGGACATCAGCGATATTCGACACGGCATCCTCGGGCTTGGCACGGACCACGCGCTGCTCCCATTCGTCGGGGAGCTTGTCCGAGTCGGCATCTGTAGATTGGCTTGAGGTGAGCGACAGGTCGAAAAACAGGTCGGTGCTGTCCGGGCGCGTGTTGAACAGGTGAACTGCCACAATGTTTTTCCCGGTCGTAAGCGACGGGATTTTCGCTGCAGGGATGACAGCACTCCACTCCCTCGGTGCGAAATCCGATTCGATAGCCCTGCCGTTGAACGGCAGTTCACCGGCCGGTAGCCCGATGCGGGCCAGTTCGAATTCGTTGATCCAAATGGCAAAGCCGTCATCGTACGTTGTGTGAAACTGCAACGAACCCATGGAGTCCGGCGAGTCCAGTTCAATCTCATGTCGTAAATAGACGGTGGTGTAATTGCTACGCATGTCGTTCAGCGCGGTTTGGACACCCTCCCGGCCGTAGCCGAAGGGGGCGGTGCCGGTTGTCCATGGGGCGTCGCTGAAGTCCTGTTTTTGCCATTCATTCCTTGGCTCCGAGGCCTCCTTTATGCCCTTGAGCCACTTCCATTGGCCTGATTTTGCCGCAATCCAAGTTTTGGATGTCCCTGTTTTCTGTGCTTGGAAAAGCACGGACTTTGGGCCGGACAATTCACCGTTTACCGCCTCCACCAATTCAACCTTAAAGGCATCCTCCCTTGCTAGGTCGGGTATTTTCAGTGATACACTCTTCGCCGTTTCTCCCGCTTGGAAAACAAGTTTACCATCTGCAACTACTTTGCCGTCCTCCCCGTTTTTATTCATAATCCGAACCTTGAAACGAGCATGTACCGGTTGGTTCGAGGGCCGGCTCAGGCCGACGGAAATCCGGCTTGGAGCGACGAGCCGATCCCAGCCCCTGAACCCAATGCCGGGCACAAACGGGGATTCAGATAAAAAGGGCGAAAGCAACCCGGAGTGTGCGGTGGGCTCCCAGATCCAGTTGTCAGGAAAAGATACATGCGGCGTGGAAAGATAATTGCGCTCGATTTTCATTCGGGAGATTTTTTCCTCCCACAAATCCCGGCTCATGCCCCAGACATCCCTTTGATTGAATATGGAAAGGGTGCCAGTCATGGAAAGAAAACCGAGGTGGCCGCCGCCGTAATTATCGCCAAAGCGCGCGCCAACCCCGTTGCCGGTGAGGAGGCAACGCTCCAGGGTGACATTCGGCGAGAGGTAGCCCACCTCGACAGCCTGCCCGCAGTTGATTATGACCGAGTCGAGTACGCGCACGATTTTGTCAGCGCCAGACAGCGCCAATCCCTCATGAAAGCAGCTCTCAATCCAACAATCGGAAACGGTCACCGTGCCCGGCGAATTCCCGCCGGCATCGATACCGTCGTCCTTGCACCAGCCGATGAGGGTCCCGGAGATCTCGTGTTCGCCGAGTGTGAAATACAGCGCGTCATTGTCGCCGTCCTCGTAGGTGTCGCTGTCGCTTGGGAAATCGAGCAGCGCGCTGTCACGGATCTTCACGGAGCCGCCGTTAAACTGTCCAACGGTTTGGCACCGCTGCACCACACAACGGTCCAGCGTGAGTTGGGCGGATTCGCCGTGGAATGCCTGCCCGGCATTGTCGATAAAAAAGCAGTCCGCGAAAGCTCCCTTGGCCCCTTCGCCGAGGAAAAATGCGGCTTGCTCGTTTCGGTGCGTGCCGGGAACATTGTTGGCCACAAACCACCACGAGTTGCCGCCGCTGCCGGTGACAAAAGCCCAACTCGCTTCGGCTGACGCCGCGCTGCCCTTCAGCGTGATCCCGCCCCACGGCGCGTCCGGCGTTTCCGGGCAAAAAACGACCGGCGTTTCCTTCGTCCCTTCCACTATGAGCTTGCCCAGCACGGTCACCTCGGTCTTCGGCGCGAGCTTGATGACACAACCCTGCTTTATAATGAGTGTGGCACTCTTTGCGACGGTCAAATTGGAGGTCACATGGATTCTGGATCCCTCATTCCACGTCGTTGATTTTGTGACGGGGCCTTGCACTGCCTGCCACTTGGCATTGCCGATGGTGATTGTTTTGTCTGCTGACAAAGACCCAGCCTTTAAGACGATTTTTTTCGATTCAACTTGATCCAGCAATCCTGAGCCGACCCCCCGTTTCATTGCGATGCTGTGCTCACCTTTGATTTGGCCGTTGAAGTTCACGCGCCGGTTTTGCAAATCCATCATCATGGCAACCATGGGCACCGGCAGTCCGGCGGGAAAGCTCGAGGGCATGAACAGTTCCAGCCGGACGGTGCCTGCAGTGTTCGAGTTCAGCGCTTGGCCGGAGGCGACTGGGGGTAGCGGTGTCCACGGCGGTAGTGCCCACTCTGCTTGGCCACGAGCAGACTGGATCACGAAACGAACCAATTGGAATTGCTCCCCTTCCGGCCCGGTCCGTTGCTCGACCGAGTTCACCTCGTGAAAGCCGGGGCGGGACACGTCAAACCAAGTTCTCGCAGGGATGCGTTGGCCGTCGAGCCAATATTTCGCCGGGGTGCTTCCGGTTTTGTTGACGCGGATGCGGACGGAGCCATTGGCGACCTGCTTGTCTGAGATTCCCTCGATGACGATCCCGCCGTTCACCCGCGCTTGGCCAAGCGCAGCCAACAGGAGCGCCAGCGCTGAGGCAAAACAAAATTGTGATGCAGGTGGATTTGGTCGCATAAGACAACTCCCTCAGTCCGGGAAAACCAGCAGCCGGAAGTAGTGCTCCGTCTGATCCCGCCCGATGAGTTCGCGCACTACCACCTCGCTACCCTCCCCCGGGGCCAGGGTGCGAATCGTTTTCCATTTGTCGCGTTCAAGTTGTTCGCACGACTCAATGGAGTAAGTCCGGTTGGGTTGTGCCTGAAAACGCAGTTCCAGCTGGTTGTTGTCGCGAACCACCGCCAACTCAAGTCGGCTGGCTTGGTCGCGGGGATTCGTACCACAATTGAATTCCTGCAGATTGGTGAGCCCGTCCCCGTCCGGGTCGGCGCCGCTATCGTTGGATTCCGGGTCGAGGCCATGCGCCAATTCCCAGTCGTTCGGCAGTCCGTCCGAATCGCTGTCGGACTGCGATTCATTAGGCTTACCAGGGGTGGGGATCGTGAGGGATACCATGATGCCGTCGTTGTTTCCTGTATGTTTCAGACCACGGGACGCGATACCCTCGAAGCGGGCAAAGCTAGCCATCGTTCCCAAGCCGGTCAAATAGCCGCTGTCAATCTGCGAGAGAAAAAGAGAGCCGCCTTCCCGCGTGATTTCAAAACGCCCGGGAGCGCCCGGCCGGCTGTAATGCCGCTTGGCCTCGAGAACAAGAAAACCAGCGGGCGGGACGACCAGGCCGTTTGGTAGCCGGAACATGGCCAAGCGCGTCGAGCGATTGCTCAGGAACCAGCCGCCGATGTTCACCGCTTGCCCGGCCGGGTTGAACAGTTCGATCCAGCCGTTGTCGCCGCTCATCACTTCGTTGATCCACAGTGGCGGCTCAAACGGGGACAGCTCGTTCTCGGCCCTGCCCGGGGAGCCGCCGAGAAACAGGCCAGGCATCCAGCCAGCTTTTGACGACCACAAAGCCGCTGCGCTGGTGGGATCGCGCAGGACGAGCGATAGCCCTTGGCCATCGGTCTGGCGGTGCCAGCTTCCCTTGTACGCGACGGAAAACACCGTTTCACCCCAAGCGGTTTCCAGCCGGATGGCCTCGCCGCTGTTCGACAACTTTCCGCTCCACGGACCAAGAACGATTGCCTGCCGTCCTCCCGGCGTTGCCCGTATTAGTCCGGGGTTCTTGGCGATGATTAGCCGCCCGCCGGGCGGCAGTTGCTCGAGGCCGGCCTCTGCGAAATCGTAAGTCATCCCGCCTGCCAGACGCAGGTTACTTAGATCCAGGCTGCTCCAGCTTTTGTTTTGAAACTCGATGAATTCCGCGTCCGGATTTTCGGCCGGGTGATACATGATTTCCGTGATGCGAAGGGCATCTCGGAGCGGCTGGATCGACGGGGCAGAGGCGGTGAACTCCACAGGGGCCGACCAGTGGCTGGTGCGGCCGGTGTTGTCCTTGAACCGCGCCCGCATGCGGTAGGTTTTGCCCGGCTCCACCGCGGCCGGTGGGACGTGCACCTTCGACGTGAATGCAGCCAACTCGCCCGAGTCCCACGCTGCGCGCCATTCGAAGAGTGGCAGACGAGCCGGTTGAGCGGCTGGATCGTAACTGGCGTCCACTGCGGCGATGCGCCATCGCATCGAGGCAAACGCGTCGTCTCCCTGGCGGTCGCTGAAGGGGCTCGTTTCAAAAAACAGGGCGTTGACTGGATACCCATCGGGGCCTTTGTATGTGACCTCCGGCTTTTTGGGGATGCGGACTGAATCCTCGCCGGCTTTTATCAGTTGATCTAGATAGGCCGCCCGCCCTCCGTTTGGCACAGTGGGACCCGTGCTGCCGGACCAACCTCGAAAGGCAAAGTTTTTCATGTCCTTGACCTTGGTCTCCATGGGTCCGAAATCACGGCCGTTGGGGGCGGAGCGCCAGCGATCCCGGTCCGCCATCGAGATCTCGCCGATTAGGCCGGCCATGTGGTCGATCACGGGGTTGATGACCTCCTCTTTCCAAACCAAGTCACGAAACTCCCGGATGAAATTGCGATACTCCTGCCGGAAGGCCGCGGTTGCCTTCCCGGAAGTGATGGCGTTTTTCGGATAGTCGATGCCTTGACCCCAGCTCGGCCCCCACGACGCATCGGCATCCCACGGCAGCACGGCTAAGCGGCCAAGCGGTGTCTCCATGCTGGGCTCAAAATACCATGCCCGGTTCTTGGAATGCGAGTCGCGCGGCCAGTAGTCATAATGCCGGATGGCCTCGCAGACAGTGTGGTAGCGATACCAGAGATTCCAGTTCACATGTGAGCGAAGCCAATCCACGGATCGCGTCGGCCGTAGCTGCTGCCGGATGTTTTGAAAGTCCCGGTCGTCGGTTACGGCGTGGCGCCCCTGATTGCGCTTGACCCTGTTCCCGTCGAAAATTCCATCCTTCAGTTTGTACAGGTTTCCGTCTAGTAACTGGTGCGCCTCCAAAAACCGCGCGTCATAATCCTCAATGGCAAGGTGCAGGCCCCAGAAGTCGCCGGTATACTGGCCGTTCGGATTCGACGGAGCCTCTGTCGTTCCGGTCATGGCGCGAAAATGAAAGAAGTGCGTGGAGGGTGAGGGTACACCTAGCAGGTTCCAGAGAAGCGAGTTGACCCCCTCGGTCAGCCCAAAGTTGCCAACACGCTTGTTGTCGAACATTTTACCCGTATTGAGTGTGCGCCATTTGACCGGATAGTCTTGGCTGTAATTGTCTTTCGCCTGCAGGTAATGCCCCCGATTAAACCGGAAACGCATTGAGCGTTTGCCTCCTCCCCCGTAGCGGTCGTTGGCTTGGCGCAGTCGGTAACGTATATGGTCGTGGACGACCCCTTCGTAAATAAACGCTCCTTCCCAGTTGAACTTGCTGCGTGCCTCGGTCTTGGACTTGGGAATCTGGTAGGCCGAGTTGTAGGCGTTGCACTGGTCGAGATCCCGTCCGCGTGTGATCAGCGTGTAGACCGGCAGCGAGTTCATGATATCCGCCGGATAGGTATGGCCTAGGCCGTCCGGGTGCACGGTGCGCTTTGCTGGCTTGAAGGCGGGTACTCCGTTGTAAATGAAGGCCGCAAAGTTCAGCGACGGGTCGTCCCGGTAGGGAACCCGTACCAACGTCGTCCCATCGGTGGCGGTGATCCGATATCTGAAAAGCGTGCGGTTTTCCTGCCCCGGAAGCTGCGCCGAATAAACCCCATCCCCTGCCGTGGTGTCCTCTTCCAGCCCGTCATCGCGCATGGAAAGGGTGCGCCAGTTTTCCTCGGCTTCAAACTCCGGGTTGGCGGAGAGCGGTTGATTGGGCTTCGAGAGCAGTTGTGAGTGGGACAGGGGTAAAAAGGCCGGGAGATATTTCCCAGGCACCACCACTTGGTAATGCAGTTGAACGGCTGCCACTCCGTCGGGATCCGTAATCTTCGCGGTGACTCGAAACGGCTGTTTCGCAGTCGGCTGACGGGGGGCGGTTGCAACCTTCCGGATTTGCGGAGGGGCATTTGTGGCAAAGACGGAGTTGCGTTTGCCAGGAGTCGGGTTGGGCGCCGCTGAGGGCGGAGGCGGAACGAGCAGAACCGCGTCGATCGACAGGTCGCTGCTGCCCAGCGTCGCGTTGATGACATGGATGGCAATGACGTTGTTACCCTTTTCCAGGAGAGAGCCGGGGTCGGGCAAATCGATCAGCTCCCACTGCCGCTCGTGGTCGGCGACGCCGCTGGTTGAGTCGTGCGCCATCGCGCCGTCGGCGACATGTCGGCGGATCACTTCCTCGCCATTGATCCAAACGATGCAGCCGTCATCCACATAGAGCTTCAGTTGCAATGCCGGAACTGCATCGGGGTCAGGTACGAGAAATAGATGACGAAGGTACACGGTGGAATAATTGTTTCTCATGTCGGCGAGGAGCGTTTGGTCGTCGTTGTCGCCGTAGCCGATGCTGGTACGGCCGGTTTTCCAGTCGCCGTTTTCGCTGTAGCCGAACTCTCGCCACGCGGCGCCCCCGGCCGGCGGCGAGGTGCCTTTTTTGTAGCGCCACTTTGGGTCGTTGAGGTCGATAAAAACCGTCTCTTCCCAAGGCGCTCCATCCTGTCCTGCTCCAGCGGACGAGAGTCTCCAACTTCCGCCGAGGTCGTTGTCGAGGGCGGGGTGGATCAGTTCAATCGAGCCGCCGTCTTCGCTTCCCACAGGCCACGGAAATTCGCCGCCGTACTCCACCTCATCAACCACTCCGTCCTGCCGGTCCCGCAGGACCAGCCTCTCCCCGTCGTTAGCCAAGCGGCCGCTGTACGGGCCAAGCGCTACTACTGAAAAAACCGACTGCAGTGTCGCGGGATGCTCGGCCAAGACCAGATGCTCGCCCGCCTCCAGCATGGTTCCTTCCGGAAACGTGTAGTCGATGCCCCGGGTGAAGCGCCAGCCGGACAGGTTCACCGGCGTCGGGTTACGGTTGTGAATTTCAACAAACTCCTCCGGGGATGTCTTGTCGGCCGGCTTGTAATAAATCTCGTTGATCACCACACCCGCGGAGAGTTGGCCGGAGAAAACTGCGCTCGCTACAACCGCCAAGACACCCGCGACACGGCGGAGGCCGGAACCTGCGGCTCGACCCTTCACAGGTGGCAAGACCAATTGATTTTTTTTCCTGAACAATGGATATCCGTCGGTTGGTGCGGTGCAAACTACGCGATCGGCGAAGCTACTCCGGGCGGTGGGTGTTGGCGAGTTGTTCTCCCGCTGGCTCCTGCTGGGTGAGGCAGTGGAACGAACCAAGCCCCCAGATCAAGTCGGTCGAGTCGAGGCCGATGACCGGCCTGCCGGGGAAGCACTCGCGCAGGATGCCCAGTGCCCGTCCCGAAGAGAGCGATTGGCCAGGCGCTCGAGGTTGGCATCCCAAATATTGATATGCTCCGATTCACCTTCTGCGATCAGGAATACGAGCTTTGCCTAAATCAGTGGCACGATGTTGTAACGACCTGGGAAACTAATGCTGGCCGGCATTGGCCAAGTGAACCAGTTGGAACTGTCCGGGGCGGCGGGGCTAGGTTGGTATCAGAAATGCCCAAGTCAGGGCAGGGGTTTTCCGGCTGCTGCGGCCATCAATCGGTACCATTCCTCGCGCGACAACAGCAGGTCGAGTGCCTTGGTGGCCTCGCGAATGTGCTCGGGATTGGTGCTGCCAATGATCGGCACGATGCCGGCCGGGTGGCGCAACAACCACGCCAGCGCGATGGCGGTCGGGCAGCACTCCTCCTGCATAGCCACGACGTGCAGTGCGTCGCGCACGGTTTGTTCCTGCGAATGGTTGACTTTGCGGAGCGAGACCGGTGCCTCGCTGCCGAGCTTGCCCTGCGCGAGCGGACTCCACGCGAGCGGCGTGACGCCGTGCCGCTGGTAGTAGTCGAGCGACCCGTCCTCAAGCACGTCGTAGTGGAACAGGCTGATCTCAACCTGGTTGCAGATCAGCTTCATCGGGCACGCCGCCTGCAGATGGTCGAGTTGATCCACGGTGAAATTGCTCACGCCGAACTCGCGCACTTTGCCGGCTTGTTTCAACTCATCGAACGCTTTGGCGATTTCTTCCTGCTCCATAAGGTAGTCCGGCCGGTGCAGCAGGTACAGGTCGATGCAGTCGATGTCCATGCGCTTGAGCGACGCTTCGCACGAGTGGACGATGTGGTCTCGCGAGAGGTCGTAGCGGTGCGGTGAGTCCTTGTCGGGATCGCCCTTTTGGCGGATGCCGCACTTGGTCGTGACGACGATGTTGTCGCGCATGCCTGGGACCCCCTTGAGCGAGCGGCCGAACACCTCCTCGACGAGTCCTTCGCTGTAAATGTCCGCCAAATCGAACATCGTGTAGCCGGCCTCGTAGGCGGCGGTGATGGCGTCGTGGCCCCTCTTTTCGTGCTCGTCGTCGATGGGCGGATGAGTGATCACACCCGTCACCCGCCAGCAACCGTAGGCTAGGCGGCTGCATTCCAGACTGGATTCTCCCAAGGTGATTGTTTGCATGACTGAATTACGCAAACGGTAGCACATCCCCTCGGCCCAAGCCAAAAAAAACCGCCTGCAGCTTGGCCAAGCGGCTTCAGTTCAAGTAATCGCGCGGGTCGGCGACGTTACCGGCGAGGGCGCTGGCGGCGACGGTGGCCGGGCTGGCGAGGTACACTTCGCTCTCCTTGCTGCCCATGCGGCCGGGGAAGTTGCGGTTGGTCGCGCTTATGCACTTTTGGCCGCCTTCGTTCATGCGGCCGAAGGTGTCCACCGGGCCGCCGAGGCATGCGGAGCAGCCGGCGTTCTCGGTCATGCGTACTCCGGCGTCTGTGAGGATGCTCCAAACACTCTTCCCGTCCCACTCGGTGGTCTGCAAATCGTCGACGATCTCCGGAGTGGCCGGCACGCCGAACGTGTCGATGCACACTTCCTGTCCGCGCACCACCTCGGCGAACGCGAGGAAGTCGCTCGTCTTGCCGCCGGTGCAGGAGCCGATGTAGGCGCGATCGAGTTTTATGCCGGCCATCTCGCGGGCGAGCTTGCGCTGGCCCGGATCGGGGTGACACGCCACGGTCGGTTCGAGTGCGTCCAGGTCAATCGTCGTGTCGTAAACAAACGTTTCGTCGCTGTCGCGCTCGACCGGCTCGTAGTCGCTCTTTGTGCCGTTGAGCTTGGTTCGCTCATCGACCATCGCGCCGGTTTTGTCGTCGTACTCAAAAATGCCGTTCTTGCCACCGGCCTCGATCGCCATGTTGGCCACGGTCATGCGGTCGTCCATCGACAGGCCGGCCGCGCCCGGGCCGTCGAACTGCATCGCGCGATAAGTCGCCCCGTCGAAGCCGATCTGGCCGATCGCGTGCAGGATGATGTCTTTGGCCATGACGCCCGGCTGCAACTCGCCCTCGAGGCGGAAATGCATCGTCTCCGGCACTTTGATCAGCAGTTTGCCGGTGCCCATCACGAAGCCGGCGTCAGTGTTACCAATGCCGGTGGCAAACTGGTTGAACGCGCCGGCCATGCAGGTGTGCGAGTCGGTGCCAAACAGAATCTCGCCAGGACGAAGGTGCCCCTTTTGCGGCAGGGCCGTGTGGCAGACCCCCGCGTAGCGCGAGCCGTACTGGCGCTTGAGCAGGCCCTGAGAGGCGTCGAACTTCCACTTGCCGCCCTCGTCATCGATCACGTCGTAGAAATACTGAAGCCCCTGCGCCTTGGCGAACTCGCGCAGGATGTCCACGTTGCGGTTGGACAGCGAGTCGGAGGTGAAAATGTAGTGGTCGGGAATGATTACGATCTTGTTGGCATCCCACACCCTGGCGTCCGCGCCAAATTCGCGCTTGAACACCCCGATTGTGCCGGGGCCACAGACGTCGTGCGTCATCAACGTGTCGGTGTTCACCCAGACATTGTCACCGGCGTTCACCTTGGTCTCGCCCGCCGCTCGGGCCAAAATTTTCTCAGTCAGCGTCATCGCAGGCGGGACAATGTACGGGCGAACGGCCCCTCACGCAAGGAAGGGGTGGGAGCGGCGAGTTCCACCTTGCCCCATTTGAAACCTGATTTGGAACGGCCCCTCCCTTCCATTAGGTGTGGCAACCGGCGACGACGTCGGTGGTTTTTAGCTCGGGGGAGAAGGGGTTGAGCGGCATCGGCTCGTCGTGGTCGAGGTGTTCGCGGCAGATGGCGAAGAAGTCTGCCTTGGTTTGGGCGCGGCGGATGTCGTGCAAAAACCGTCCGTCGGCGTCCACGCCCAAGCCGAAGTAGTTCATGTATTTTTTCATTTTGTGCACCTGGCTTTTTTCGATGTAGTTTTCGGGTGCGGTCATCTCGAACAGGTCGGTGACGTAGTCGAGCACGTCGCGTCCGCTTGGCCAGACGGGCGTCTCGCCGCGTAGGTGCCGGCGGATCTGCGTGAAAAGCCACGGGTTGCGGATGACGCCGCGCCCGATCATCAGCCCATGCGCGCTGGTCTCGCGCAGCACCGACTCAGCCTTGGCTGCGGAGTAGACGTTGCCGTTGGCCAGAACCGGGCAGTCCATCGCCTCGGCAGCGCTCGAGATGAAGTCGTAATGCACTGCGCTGCGGTACATCTCCTTCACCGTGCGTCCGTGGACGGTGAGCAGATCAAGATTGTGCCGCGCGAAGATTGGCAGCAACTCGTCGAACACCACAGCGTCGTCGAAGCCGATGCGCGTCTTGACGGTGAAGCGCGTCTCCACCGCGTCGCGCAATGCGCCAAGGATACGGTCGATGCGTTCCGGCTCGCGCAGCAAACCGCCGCCGGCGCATTTTTTGTAAACGATCGGCGCAGGGCAGCCGAGGTTCAGGTCGACGCCCGCGATGGGGTGTTGCTGCAACTCGCGTGCGGTTCGCACGAGATCGGGAATGCTGTTGCCGATCATCTGCGCGACGACCGGCCGGCCAGTGGGGTTTTCGGTGATCGAGCGCAGGATCGGCTTCTCCAGCCGCGAGTCAGCGTGCACGCGAAAGTATTCGGTGAAATACACGTCCGCCCCGCCGCGCTTGGTTATCACCTGCCAAAACGGAAGGTCGGTGACGTCCTGCATCGGCGCGAGCGCGAGCATCGGCTCGTCCCGTTGCAGCAGGGCATCAAACTGGCTGGCCTGTTCGGAGAGTGTTGTCACCGCCCGGTTTTTTTCCCGCTTGGCCAAGCGAATGGCAATCCCAAAACGCACTTGGCTTGCCTTGGGCATGCGAATGTGCCGACAATGCGTGCCGAAGCCATGCGCTACTTGAATCACCCCCAAACGGGCCAGGCCGGCATCACGCACCGGCGCTTGGCCAAGCGCCTGGCCCTGCTGCTGTTTTTTCCAGTCATGGCTAATTCACAAATGACGGGCGCCGGTTACGACCGTCCGTCCGGCGATCCCAAGCTCAGCCGCTCGGTGGTGATGGCCCCCAGCGGCATGGTTGCCACCAGCCACACGCTTGCCGCGCAGGCCGGCGTCGAGGTGCTCAAGCGCGGCGGCAACGCGATCGACGCCGCGATCGCGGCCAACGCCGTGCTCGGCGTGGTGGAGCCGATGAGCTGCGGCATCGGCGGCGACCTGTTTGCCATCGTGTGGGACGCCAAGTCGCGGAAGCTTTACGGCCTCAACGCCAGCGGTCGCTCGCCGCTTGGCATTTCACGCCAGCTCATTCGCGAGCGCGGGCACGAGCGCATCCCGCTCAAGGGGCCGCTCAGTTGGTCGGTGCCGGGCTGCGTCTCCGGCTGGCAGGCGTTGCACGACCGGTTCGGCAAACTGCCGTTGGCCAAGTCGCTTGCGCCGGCGATTCGTTACGCGCGGGACGGCTTTCCGGTGACGCAGATCATCGCCGGCTACTGGAAGTCCGGCGAAGTGATCCTCAGCGAAACGCCGACCGCCAGCCGCGCATTTCTCAAGGACGGCCGCGCGCCGGGGGAAGGCGAACGCATGACCAACCGCGACCTGGCCAAGGTCTATCGTGCCATCGGCAAGGAGGGGGCGAAGGCGTTTTACGAGGGCTGGATCGCCGGGGAGATCGTTCGCTACAGCGAGTCGGTCGGTGGCCTGATCACGCTGCGCGACCTAAAGCAGCACACCGCCGACTGGGTCGAGCCGGTCAGCGCCAGCTATCGTGGTTACGACGTCTGGGAACTGCCGCCGAACGGCCAGGGCATCGCCGCGCTGCAGATTTTGAACGTCCTCGAGCAGCACGACATCGCCGCGATGGGCCACAACTCGGCCGACTTCATCCACCTTTACACCGAGGCGAAGAAACTGGCGTTCACCGATCGTGCCAAATTTTACGCCGACCCGCAGGTGGAGAAAAACCTGCCGGTTGCCGAGTTGATCTCCAAGCCGTACGCCAAGCGTCAGGCCAAGCGCATCGACATGGCCAAGGCGGCGTTGCGTGTGCCGGCCGGCGATCCGCGCTTGGCCAAGGGCGACACGATTTATCTGACCGCCGTCGACAAGGATCGCAACGTCGTGTCGCTGATCCAGAGCAACTATTACGGATTTGGCTCCGGCCATGTGCCGGGAAACGTCGGGTTCGTGATGCAGAATCGCGGGACGCTGTTTGCGATGGACGAAAACCACCACAACCGGCTCGAGCCGAACAAGCGGCCGTTTCACACCATCATCCCGGCGATGGTGACGAGGGACGGCAAGCCGTTTCTGTCGTTCGGCGTGATGGGCGGAGACATGCAGCCGCAGGGCCATGCGCAGGTGCTCGTCAACATCATCGACCACGGCATGAACGTGCAGGCCGCCTCGGACGCCGCGCGCGTCCGGCATGACGGCTCCGACACGCCCACCGGCGACATCATGTCCGACGGCGGCCGGTTGATCGTCGAGAGCGGCGTGAGCGATGAAGCCGTGGAGGAACTGAAAAAACGAGGCCACAAAGTCTCTCGCGGCGGATCCGGTGGTGGTTACCAGGCGATCCGGATCGATTACGAAACCGGCCTGCTCCATGGCGGTTCGGAGGCGCGAAAGGACGGCGCGGCGATTGGCTATTGAGCTGTCCGCGTGTACTCTCCGCCCGGCATGAGTGCGCATGAGAAAATCGTTTCGCTGGAGCAATTGCCCGCCTGGCGGGAGGCGTTGCGGGAGGCCGGCCAGCGGCTGGTAGCGACCAACGGCTGCTTCGACTTGCTGCACGCCGGTCACGTCACCTACCTCGAGCAGGCGGCGACGCGGGGCGATGTGCTGTTGATTGGCTGCAACGGCGACGAGTCGGTCCGGCAACTCAAGGGGCCAAGTCGGCCGCTCAACCCCGAGGCCGACCGTGCACTGGTGTTGGCGGCACTGGAGTCGGTCGGGGCCGTGGCGGTTTTCCCGGAGAAACGTGCCGAGAATTTTCTGCGCCTGGCCAAGCCGGATGTCTATGTGAAGGGCGGCGACTACACTCCGGAAACGCTGGACGCTGGCGAGCGTGCTGCGGTGGAGTCCGGCGGCGGCGAGGTCGTGATCATCCCATTCGTCCCCGGCAAATCGACCACCGGCCTTATCGAGCGGATGAACGACTGACGAAACGATGCCGAGAGTCTCGTGGAAATCAGCGACTTGGTTGGCATGCTGTTTTGCCTGGTTTTTGCTTGGCCAAGCGCGGCCGTTGACGGCGCCGTTTGACGAGCCCCCGGGCTGGGCGCGAGAGGCGATCTGGTACCAGATTTTTGTCGAACGATTTCGGAACGGAGATTCGACCAACGACCCCCGGCCGGTCTATATGCGTGGCGCCTATCCCGGTTATGTGCCGGCCAACTGGAAGGTCACCCCGTGGCATCAGGACTGGTACGAGCAGGAGGATTGGGCCAGGGCAGAGGCGGAGCACTTTCACAAGCTGGCTGCGGCCCGACGGTTCGGCGGCGACCTGCAGGGAGTGCTCCACAAGCTGGACTACCTGGAGGATCTCGGGATCACGGCCATCTATTTCAATCCTCTCAATGATTCCCCGTCACTTCACAAGTACGATGCCCGTCATTACCGGCACATCGACCGCACGTTCGGCCCTGACCCGGCCGGGGACACGGCGATCATCGATGCGGAAGACCCGGTCGACCCGGCGACTTGGCGCTGGACGGCCGCCGACCGGTTGTTCCTGAAACTCATCCGCGAAGTGCATCGGCGCGGCATGAGGCTGATCGTGGACTACTCGTGGAACCACACCGGCATCACGTTTTGGGCGTGGGAGGATCTCATAAAAAATCAGGCCAAGAGCCGGTTCCGGGACTGGTATGACATCATTTCGTTTGATGACCCCAAAACGCTGGAGGATGAATTTCACTTCGAGGGCTGGCTGGGAGTAAAGACGCTGCCGGAACTCAAAAAGGTGAACGTGGTGGGCAAACGAAAAGGCTATGCCTTCGAGGGCGATCTGCATCCCGAGGTGAAGGCGCATGTCTTCAACGTCACCCGGCGCTGGCTGGACCCAAACGGGGACGGTGACCCCGGGGATGGAGTGGACGGGTTTCGGCTCGATGTTGCCACACATGTGCCGCTTGGGTTCTGGCGCGACTACCGGAAGTTTGTCCGCGGGATCAACGACGAGACGCTGCTACTCGGCGAGGCGTGGTGGACCAAGTGGCCGGATCAACTGATGGACCCGCGGCCGTTCCTGCAGGGCGACATTTTCGACTCGGTCATGCATTACCAATGGTACAAGCCGGCTCGGCGGTTGTTCGCCCAGGCCAACGGAGGCCTCAAACCGAGCGGCTTCGTCGCCGAGATGAACCGGGTGTACGCCGGCTACAGTCAGTCTCTCTCCCAAAACCTGATGAACCTCGTCGCGAGCCACGACAGTCCGCGGTTCGGCACCTCGTTTCAAAACAAGCACAAGTACAAGTTCCGGATGGGCGCGCGCAAAAAAACGGACCTCCATCTCGGCCCGCCCGATACAGCTGTCGTCCGCGAGATGCGGATGGTGTTGCTGCACCAGTTCACCTACACCGGTGCGCCGCACATTTGGAGCGGCGACGAACTCGGCATGTGGGGTGCGGACGACCCCGATTGCCGCAAGCCGGTCATCTGGGATGACATAAAGCACCGCCCACAGGTGTTCACGCCGGACGGCCAGCGCCACGAGCCGTTCCCCGTAAAGCCCGACACCGAGCTGCGGTCATATTACAAAACACTCATCGCCCTTCGAAAAAAACGTCGCGAGTTGGTCGTCGGCGGATTGGAATTCGTTGTTGCGAACGACAGTGATATGACTCTTGCCTATCGCCGGGAACTCGCAGGCAGGGAAACGATCGTCGCGTTCAATTTGTCGGGACAGGTGAAGACTGTCAGTTTGACCGCAAATGACCGCGTGAAAAGCAGGGTTCTTTTGGAATCCAGTCCAGGCAGCGTGGCCGGTTTCCGGCAGAACAAGCGAACAACCGAAATTAAGCTCAATCCTTATTCGGCAGTTGCACTTGGTGATGAATAATGGAGGGGATCACTTTGACCCCTTGCCACCTGAACTCTGTGGCCGGGGTTTCGCCTTTTTGAAAACATACAGCAGGTTCGGCTCGCTGACTATGTAGAGGGTGCCGCGCTTGTCGAGCGCGACGCCTTCGGCCTTGAAGATGGTTCGGCTGAGGCCGGCCTTGCCGCCTCGAAGTAGCAGGCGGCTGGTCTCGATGCCGTACTTGTTGGCCTCGACGAGGCAGGCCGACTCGTGGCTGAGGATGAGCAGTCGCTCTTTTTTGGCGTCGTAATGCAGACCGGAGATATCGCGCAGGCCGCGACCGGCGAGACTCATGAGGATGGAGGTCGGGGGCGCGTCGCTTTCCGGCTTGGACGGGATGATTTTGAAGACGGCTGGGGAGCGGTTTTCGCGGGCGACAAAGAAGCGCTTGGCCAAGGGATCATACGCAATGCCCTCAAGGCCGTTGGTGGTGTTGACCTTGATATCGAGATTTAGCTTTTTTGCTTTTTTCCAGCTGACGCCGCCGTCCTTGGGCTCGAGCTCGATGAGGACGATATTGCCGCGAGCCTCCTCGACCACGGCAAAACGGTCTCCCTGCATCCACACGATGCCTTCGGTGTCCTCGAACTTGTTCAGGCTGATTTTGCGCTTGAGGGAACCGTCGAGATTTATCTCGACGATCCGCTGGGGCGAGTCGAGCACGACGAAAAGGCTGTCGCGCCCGGCGTGGTAGGTGAGGCCGGAGGCATTCTGGCTGACGCCCCCGATGACCACCGGCCCCTTGGCTAGGGTGTACTGGTCGAGGCGCGTCGACTCCTCCGCCTGGCAAAGCGCCTGGCCAAGCATCAGGCTTGCCGCTGTGATTAATCCTCTCATTCGATGCCTCGCGGTGGGCAAAATACACCCACGCCGCCGCCGTGTCACCCACGTCATTTTTGGTTGCATTGGGTGGCGTTTCGGCATCGACTCGCCGCCGTTCAACCGGACTTCTGTTTAAACTCATGCAACTGATCGATTATCTTGTTTTGTTCCTCTACTTCGCCGGTATGGCGGGCGTTGGTTTTTGGCTCATGCGCGGCCAGAAAAAGCAGGAGGATTTTTTCATGGCCGGCCGCAGTTTCGGCAAGCTGATGCAGACGTTCGCCGCGTTCGGCTCGGGCACCGGCTCGGCCGACCCGGTGAACACGGCGCGCGGCACGTTCCACAACGGCATGAGCGGGATGTGGAGTGTGATGTATTGGTTGTTCGTCACGCCGGTGTACTGGATCAGCGCGGTGTGGTATCGCCGCATGCGCACTCTGACGTTCGGTGACTGGTTTGTGGAGCGGTACGAGTCGAAGAAAATCGGTGTGGCCTACGCGCTGTTCGGCTGTTTTTATTACATGACGTACGGTGCGATGATGTTCACCGCGATCGGTAAAGTGGCCGCACCGCTCCTCGATGTAACGCCGTTCGGGATGCCACTGCAATACACGCTGCTGCCGTTTGTCGCGGTCGTCGTTATCACATATGGGTTGCTCGGGGGCATTGCGGCGGCGTACTGGACGGATCTCATTCAGGGCATTTGCATCATTGTTCTTTCGGTGTTGCTGATCCCGTTCGGGCTCTCGGCGGTGGTTGACAAGTTCGGTAGTAAGGGCGACGGCTTGATGGATGCCTTTCGGCTCATGCATGAGCAACTCGGCGACGAAAAATTCACAATAATTGGAGGCAGCACGGCGAGCGAATTTCCGCTGTACGCCATCGTGGCGATCGTGATCATCAATATGATCGGTATCGTGCTGACGCCGCACTTCATCGTCACCGGCGGCGGCACGGCCAAGAGCGAGTGGGACGCCCGCGTGGGTCTGGTTACCGGCAATTTCATCAAGCGATTTTGTACTATCGGCTGGGTGATCACTGCGTTGATTGTGCTCACGCTTTACGGCAGTGACGCAACCCTGATGGCGGACGCTGACAAAGCTTGGGGCTTGGCCACGCTCAAGCTTCTCGGGCCGTTGAACATCGGCTTGGTGGGGCTGATGGTGGCCTGCCTGCTGGCCGCGCTCATGAGCACGGTGGACTGTTTCATGATTGTTTGCGCCGCGCTGGTGGTACGAAATATTTATCATCCGTACATCAAGCCGGATGCCACCGAGGCCGAGAGTCTCAGGCTTGCCCGTATCGTCGGCGCGCTGGTTGTCGCCGGATCGGTGGCGCTCTCGCTGACCATTTACGATATATTCGCCAACCTGCAGCTGACGTGGATCGTACCGATGCTCTTCGCCGCTGTGTTCTGGGTGGGGATGTATTGGCGGCGCGCGACGACCGGCGGGGCGTGGATCACGTTCACCTTTTGCCTGCTGTTCTTCTTTGTGCTGCCCATCGCCGTGCCCAAGCTCAGCCCCGGCCTGACCAATAGCCCGGCGTACACGCGTACGAGCCATGTCATCAAGAGCGCCATCACTCGAACTGCTACGCCACTGGACGTCTCGCGCGGCCAAGCGAGTGCCGCCGGTGAGCCGATGACGGAGACCAAGCGGCGCGGCGGCGTGCCCCTCTTTTGGACCGGCAGCGTCAAGCCGGTGGGCGACGAGAAACTCAAAGAGATCGAGCGCCGAAAAGTGCCGGGCGGCGAGGAGGTGTTTTACGAATACGACTGCGAACTTGTGGGCAGTGGTCGGTTGCAACTGGACATGCTTATCATCGACAAGTTCGGCCTCCTCGACCTCGCGTCGATGGACAAGGCGGCCATCAAGACACTCTACCTGTCGTTCGCCACGGTGGTGCCGTTCCTCGTGATGATCCTCGCCAGCCTAGTGACCAAGCCGAACAGTAAAGAGGCACTCGACCGATTGTACGTAAAGATGAAAACGCCGGTCGACCCCGACCCGGCCGGCGACCGGGCGGCAATGGAGAAAAGCTACGCGCAGCCGGACCGGTTCGACGAGCGCAAGCTGTTTCCGGGCAGCTCGCTGGAGTTTCAGCGGCCAACCGCACAGGACTTTTGGGGATTCGCCGTCTGCTTCGCCATTTGTTTCGGCATCATCGGGCTGGCGATTCTGGTTTCCGGCATCGGCACCTGACCGCTTGGCCAAGCGCTTGGCTTGTGGGCTGGATTGTTTATCATGCCGCGCATGCCGTCTCCCTTGACCGGAGAGTTTCCAAGTTACCGCCCGCGCCGTCTGCGCGGCTCGGCCGCGTTGCGTCGCATGGTGCGCGAGACGCGTCTGCACACCGACCAACTCGTGCTGCCGTTGTTCGTCCGACCAGGCCGCAAGGTTCGCAACGCCGTGGCGTCGATGCCTGGGGTGTTTCAACTTTCGATCGACGAGGCGGTGCGCGAGGCCGCGGCGGCGCACAAAACCGGTGTGTCGGCGGTGATCCTGTTTGGCATCCCGTCGAAGAAGGACGTGCGCGCCTCGGGTGCCTATGCCAAGAACGGCATCGTGCAAAAGGCGGTGCGGCAGTTGAAGCACGACCTGCCAGAGTTGCTCGTCATGACCGATGTCTGCCTGTGCGAATACATGAGCCACGGCCATTGTGGCGTGGTGAAGAAGCGTGGTAGGCGGGCGATCATCGACAACGACGCGTCGCTCAAGTTGCTGGCCCGGACGGCGTTGAGCCACGCCGAGGCCGGCGCGGATGTCGTCGCGCCAAGCGACATGATGGACGGCCGCGTGGCGGCGATTCGGGTGGCGCTCGATTCGGGCGGCTTCGGCGACACTCCGATCATGTCTTACGCGGCCAAGTTTGCTTCGGCGTTTTACGGGCCGTTTCGCGATGCGGCGGAGTCGGTTCCGCAGTTCGGCGATCGGCGCAGTTACCAAATGGACGCGGCCAACGCGGAGGAGGCACTGCGCGAAGTGGCGCTCGACATTCGGGAGGGAGCGGACATCGTGATGGTGAAACCGGCCTTGGCCTACCTCGACGTTTTGTACCGCGTGAAGGCGGAGTTCGGCCACCCGACGGCGGCGTACGCGGTGAGCGGCGAGTACTCGATGGTGCAGGCTGCGACCAAGCGCGGCTGGGTGGACGAGCGTGCGGTGACGATGGAGTCGCTGCTCTCGATGCGGCGCGCGGGGGCGGACATCATTGTGACGTACGCAGCGGCCAAGACGGCGCGTTGGCTGAAGGAGGGTTGATCGGGAAGGTGCGCTTGGCCAAGCGCGCCGGCTTACTTGAATTTCATCCAGGCCATGACTAGTACGCCGATGATCACGACGGCCACGACGACGCCGAAAATGACGAAGTATCTTCCGGACTTGTGCGATTTTTTGCTGAAACCCTTGGCCGGCCCCTTGGGGGCTGAGTCGAGGTTCCCAAACCGAACACCCTGCTCGAGGTGCTTGTCGTGGGACTGGGCTTTCCGGGGGCCATCGAGCTTCAACTCCACTTCGCCGAAGGTGATCACTTCGCTGGGCTGCAGCGG